>ERZ894214.55-NODE-55-length-109592-cov-45.922_pt1 | contig 109592 bp, 84 predicted proteins | sample MGYA00380290_ERZ894214 | MGnify/ENA primary metagenome ERZ894214 (study PRJEB32331, sample SAMN06328421) | human gut metagenome | biome: human gut microbiome; feature: stool | host: Homo sapiens | collected 2014-09-19 ... | reverse complement strand
CTAAAGATCTGTCCTCCCCCTGCATAGCAGGGGGTTTATTTTTACTGTGACACAACAAAAAACCTCAGAAACATAAGTTTCTGAGGTTTCCCAAGAGGCGCAGACCGGATTTGAACCGGTGAATCAGGGTGTTGCAGACCCACGCCTTACCACTTGGCTACTGCGCCTTATTTTGATGTTAGTCCGAAGACTAATGACTCCAACGGGAATCGAACCCGTGTTACCGCCGTGAAAGGGCGATGTCTTAACCGCTTGACCATGGAGCCTTGTCTGTATCACTGCTTCAGTGATGACCGAGTTATATATTATCATAGCTCCATTAGAATTGCAAGTGTTTTTTGAAAATTTTTTTATTCTTTTTTTCTTTTACTTTTTCTACACTTCTATTCTATGTTCCTAAACCCAAAATATTCCGTTTTCAAATCACTTTTTCACTCTTTTCAAAGACTCTGATCATAAGCAACCAACAGATCCGTCATTTTCCCGTAACTTTTGACACCCTGCTTTTGTCCATTTGCTTTCAGATACGTGTCATTCACCATATTCGCCACTTCTGCCACGCTCCCATCATATTCTGACCAAAACTGATCGTCTGCCCGCAAATCCGGTTCTGCCGCTTTGCTCAGACCTTCTCTTATTTCCTGCCACACTTTTGGATCTGCCCTGTATAGAGCATTCATGGCGTACTCCCACGCAGACAGCGTTCCACTGTACTGAAATTCTGTCATGTCTGACTCCCTGCATGCCAGAAATGAAATAAAATTGGCTTCTTCCTCCTGCATAAATCCTCGTAAATGAGACAATTCATGACACATGGTAAACGGAAGATCATATGCCGGCATATCCTGATTATAATTTGCCTCGATCGTAAATGGCGCATAAATTCCCATCAGTTTCTGATATGACAGGATTTCTGAAACCAGCACCGGCTTGGGATTCGGATAATACCCCTGAAGCGCAGGATACTGCCTGCCAAGTGCCTGCATAGACCGGACTGCTTCTTGTCGTATCTCCTCCGGCAGCTGCAGCTCTCCGTTTTCCGTTCTCTCTACCTGTGTACTCAGACGATTGACCTCTTCTGTCAGCCATTGACAGGTTGCTTGCAAGTCTTTCACCGAATACGTCTGTATTTTGAGCCCGGATTTTTCCGAAAAAGATTCTCTATGATAATTGATGCCGCAGTTGATCACAAATACAAACAGCAGAATACAGCCGCCCAGAAACAATCCCGCAAGCCATTGCCAAATTGCTTTTGTTCCTGCCTTCCTGGACTCGAAAGCTGCATAGATTCCGGTTCCTATCATCAGAAAAATCACAACATACAAACTCAGCTCCACAAACGAAAACGGAACTATCCCAAACAGCCGCCCGATCACAGACACCAGGCCTTTGTAAATATGAGTAGAATACCATTCCGAAAATGACAGACTGATTCTTGCAATCAGCGTCAAAATACCACTGACCGCCAGAAATAAAAGTCCGCTCCATATATACTTTACTGTTTTGGTTCTTTCTCTTTTGCCGCGCATCTTTTTCCTCTTTCGTAATTCTTTCTACTTCTGGCCGCTCAAATCCTCCGGGTACCTCTTCATGATATGAAAATACATCACAAGCAGCAGCCCGCCTGCCAGCACCCATGCCGCAGGACTTGCCAGACATACTCCCACATAACTTTTATAGTGTGCCGCCCCGATGGCAACTACACCTCTTCCGATCAGTTCTGCCACCCCGGCCATCATTGGAAGAATTCCAAATCCCATGCCCTGGATTCCATTTCGATACACATTCACCACAGTAAGCGGAATAAAGAACAGTCCGACACATTTCAGATAAATATCCACATATCCCATGATCTGCCCCAGATTTTCTGACAGAAATAATGGCGTCAGATATTTCCCTGCAAACATTACAAATATTCCTGCCACAACTGCATATGCAAATCCCATCCATGTTGCACTTCGAAATCCCTGTCGGATTCTAAGAATCTTTCCTGCCCCCATATTCTGTGCACAATACGTCGCCATCGTGGTACCCAACGCCACATATACCTGTGTCACCAGCTGTTCGATCTTGCTGGCCGCTGTAAATCCTGCAATCGCCACAGATCCCAGAATATTCAAAGCAGACTGCATCATCATTGCGCCAACCGCTGTAATAGAATACTGAAATGCCATCGGAAATCCAATTCCAAACTGAATCTTCACCAGCGTTGCATCCAACTTCCAATCATCTTTTGTAAGCTTCAAAAGCGGCACTCGCCGAATGATATAAACCAGACACAACACTCCTGAAATCCCCTGAGAAATCACCGTTGCATAAGCGGCTCCGGCTGCTCCCATGTGAAATACGATAATAAACACCAAATCCAGCACAATATTTAACACTGCGGCAAGAATCAAAAAGTAAAGCGGCGTCTTGCTGTTTCCCAGAGCTCGCAGGATGCTGGCCAGCAAGTTGTATAATACCTGTGCAAAAATTCCCGCACAAATGACCATAATGTACCGATATGCGTCATCAAAAATATTATCCGGCGTATTCATAAAATGCAAAAGCCATTTCATTCCGCACATACTGATCACCGTCATGATCGCTGACACGATGAACGACAAAATTGCAGCAGAACCAACCGTTTTTCTCACTGATTTCATATCACCTGCTCCAAATTTCTGGGCCGTAGGCACAGTAAATCCAGCCGTCATCCCCTGCAGAAATCCAATGATCAAAAACATGATCGTTCCCGTAGAGCCTACCGCTGCCAGTGCATTTGCTCCGACAAATTTCCCGACAATGATCGTATCTGCCATGTTGTATAGTTGTTGAAATACATTCCCTATAAAAAGAGGAACTGTAAAATCAAGAATCATCTTCGTCGGATTCCCTACGGTCATGTCTTTTTCCATATGCTTCACTCCTTTAAATCACTACATTTCTATGCTATTATACGATACCAAAATCAAAAAAACAATTCCTTCCCGGGAATAAGCACAGAAAAAAGCTCCGATTATCTGTGATTCGACACCGGAGTTTCTTTTTTCTATAGCTATTTGATTATTTGGATTTCCATTCCATAATGCAGTATGCATTCACATCACCACTTTTCAGTGATACGGTGTACTCCTTTGGAAGTCCGCAGACATTTATTTTAATACATGGCCTACAGCATCTTTCCATCCATTGTACTTTCGAACTCGTGTGTCTTCACACATCTTCGGCGCGTATTCCTGACGTTTCAAACGGGTAAACACTTCATCTCCATACAGCCCCAGTCCTCTTCCGGCTGCATAAGCTGCTCCGATTCCGGAAAGTTCTTCCACATCCGGCACAAGCACCTTTCGGTTCAGGATATCGCTCTGAAACTGCATCAGATACTGATTTCTGGTTGGTCCGCCGTCCACACGCAGTTCCTGGATTTCTGTGTTCGCATCCTGACTCATGGCATTGACCACATCCGCGATCTGATATGCAATGCATTCTACTCCTGCGCGCACCATCTCTGCCTTTCTGGTCGTTCTTGTAATCCCCGTCAGCGCGCCTTTCGCCTCACTGTTCCAATACGGAGCTCCCAGCCCTGTAAACGCCGGAACAAAATACAGACTGTCATCTGCTTCCGCCTTTCTGCAGAGTGCTTCCGTCTCTGCCGGAGACTGGATCAGTTCCATATCATCCTTGAGCCATGTAATGACTGCTCCGGTATAATTGATATTTCCTTCCAGCACATAACTGACTTTCCCCTGCATTCCCCATGCGAGAGAAGTGACAACTCCGTGGGTGCTCAGCACCGGAGTTTCTCCGATGTTCATCATAATAGATGAGCCTGTTCCATAGGTGGACTTGATCATTCCCTTTTCCAGACATCCCTGCCCAAACAGTGCACCATGAGAATCTCCCAATACACTGTGGATTGGAACCGGGCTTTCAAAAAATCCTTCCAGATCTGTCTCTCCAAAACAGCTGTCTGAATCACATACTTCCGCCAGATCCTGTACATCCAGTCCAAATAACTGACAGATTTCTTCATCCCATTTCTGCTCAAAAATATCAAACAACTGCGTGCGGGATGCGTTGGAGTAGTCCGTTTTATAAGACATTCCATGTGTCATCCGGTATACAAGCCAGGTATCGATTGTTCCAAAACACAGGGCATGTTTCTTTGCCAGCGCTTCTGCACCTTCTACATTTTCTTTCAGCCATGCCAGTTTCGAAGCCGGAAAATATGGGGAAAGCGCAAGCCCGGTCTTCTGGCGGATCATCTCTGCTGCTCCGGTCTGCTCCACACGGCGGCAGATTTCAGCTGCCCTTGCACATTGCCAGACCACTGCATTTGCCAGCGCTTTTCCGGTTTTTTTCTCCCATATCAGAGACGTTTCTCTCTGATTGCTGATTCCGATTCCTTTGACGCTCTCCTTTGAAATCCCGGACTCCTCTACCAGATTTTTCACCACCTGTACAGTATTCTGGTAAATTTCTTCCGGATCGTGAGAAACCCATCCTTTTTCATTGATGATCTGCCGATGCGGGAGATCTTTTCTCTGAAGCAGCATGCCGTCCCGATCAAAAAGCAGCGCTTTCGTCCCCTGCGTACTCTGATCAATACTGATAATATAGCTCTCTGCCATGTCTTTCTCTCCTGTCCCCTATTTCAGGATTTCTTTTGCCTTGTTCGCAATACCTTCTGCATTCAGGCCATAGTGATCAAATACTTCTTTTGAAGTTCCTGTGATGACCGGTGCATCCGGCAGCGCCATATTTACCACTTTCTTCGGGCATTCTCTGCCTGTCACCTGTGCCACCATAGAACCAAGTCCGCCAAATGGTGCATGTTCTTCTACGGTAAGGACTGCTTTTGCATTTCCCGCCATACACACGATTGCTTCCTCATCCAACGGTTTGATGCAGTACATATCCAGAACAGACGCTGAAATTCCTTCTGCTTTCAACATCTCAGCTGCATCTTTCGCCGGTTTTACCATCTCGCCGCATGCAATGATCGCTACGTCATTTCCACTCGGATTTCCTTCTGTCACAACAGTGGCGTGATCCATTTCAAATGCTACGTTTTCTTCTTCATAAACAGGATCAACGGCATTTCTTCCCACACGGATATATGCAGGTTTTTCATCTTTTAACAGCGCTTTTGTCAGTTCTCTTGTCTGAAGATGATCACTTGGGATATAAACCCGCATATTCGGAATGGCGCTCATTGCCGCAATATCCTGCGCAGAATGATGACTCATTCCCAAAGCCCCATAGCTGATCCCTCCGCTGATTCCGATCAGTTTTACATTGGTGTTGGAGTATGCCACATCCACCTTACACTGCTCATAACTTCTTGTCGAAAGAAAGCATGCCGGAGAAACCGCATAAGATTTCTTTCCACATTTTGCCAGTCCGGCTGCAATGCTGACCAGATTCTGCTCTGCGATCCCTGTTTCTACAAACTGCTCCGGATAGGTGTCTGCAAACGGTGTAAAAGATCCGCTCCCTCTGGAATCACTGCAGAGTGCGACAATATCGTGATCTTCTTTTGCAGCTTCCATCAATACTTCACAGATCATCTGTTTATTTGCTGTTTTTCCCATTATGACAACGCCTCCTCTGCAGTTTTTAAATCTTTCATAATTGTCTCATACTCTTCCGGTGTCGGAACTTTATGATGCCAGTTTGCCTTATTTTCCATGATAGAAGAACCTTTTCCTTTTACTGTATTTGCGATCAATACAGTCGGTTTTTCTTTTACGCACTTTGCTTCTTCAAATGCAGCATGCAGTTCATCGATATCATTTCCATCTTTTACATCGATCACATGCCATCCAAAGCTTCGGAACCGCTCATGCAAATCATCGTGTCCCATCACATCTTCTGTATTTCCGGAAATCTGCAGACGGTTTCTGTCTACTACCGCGCACAGATTATCCAGCTTATACTGGTGTGCTGCCATGGCGCCTTCCCAGACCGAACCTTCTGCCAGCTCTCCATCTCCCATCACCACGTAAACACGACGGTCTTTCTGATCCATTTTCGCCGCTTTTGCCATTCCTACGCAGACTGGAAGTCCATGTCCTAAAGAACCGGAATTCATCTCAATACCCGGCAGTTTATTATTTGGATGTCCGATATATTTCGAACCAAATTTACTGAAGTTTTTTAAAATATCTTCTTTATCCAGAAACCCTTTTTCTGCCAGTACTGCATAATATGCCTCCATCGAGTGACCTTTGCTGAGTACAAACAGATCTCGATTCGAATCTTCCGGGTTTTTGGCATCGATCTTCATCTGATCAAAATACAATTCCACCAGGATCTCCATGACGCTCATATCTCCTCCGATATGTCCTGCCTTTCCGGCACAGATGATGTCGATGGTATCTCTTCTAAGCTGATAAGCCAATGCTTTTAAGTTCATCTCTTTCCTTCCTTTCTCATTCTCCGCGCAGATATGCTTTTACGTCTTCCTCGATTGGATCATAAAGATCCGGTTTTACGCCAATATATTTGCATGCCTCATAAAGTACCGGCACTACATTTTTATGAATACCAACACAATGATGGATGTATGGTCCTTCTACAATTTTTGCTTCCAGACGCTTGATATTCTCCACCTCAACCCAGAGATAGGTTCCCATTCCCTTTGGTCCGTCTACACCTTTGGCGTTTCCAAGAAGCAGAGAATATTCTCCATTATCTCCATCGAAACGACACAATGTTACTTCTCCGTGTTTTGCCTCTGCGGTCAGACTTCCCGGATGCTCGAATGCCAGTGGATATGTCAGTTCCGGTTTTTCCTGTGCAACAGACATCGGCCATGGTCCGCAGTGCTGCAGCAGTTCTCCGTTTGCAATGTCCGGATGGCGGATCGTCCAGTCTGCAAAAAATCCTCTCTTTTCATCCATTCCGGCTGCTTCTACCAGAAGCGCTGTCACGGCTCCATGAATGTCCGTCTCGCATACCACCGGAATTCCCTGTTCATTTAAAATCGCATTTGCCGCACACGGCATGATTCCGATTTCTGTCTGAAGGGCATTCCAGCACTGGATCGCAGCTGCCTGACAGCCATATTTTTCTACCAGACTCTTCATTGCCAGAGCCAGAGCGGCTACCATTTCGACTTCCTCTTCTTTGATCTTGATGACCATGGTATCCTTGATGTAAGCGATCATCTGTTCCATTTTTTCTTTATCTTCACGGACAGCTTTCACTTCTTCTGTCAGCTCTGTCATCGGAACCGGCGCCAACTGGATATTGAATTTTTCAAGCAGTTCCCCTTCGTTGCACATGGCCGTCCAGAAATCAAACGGACGGGTTGAAATCTGAAGGATACGAATGTTTTTGAACGTCTTTACAACATTGCAGACTGCAAGGAAATCTTTTACTCCACGCTCAAACACCGGATCACTTAATCTGCAGTTTGTCAGATATGTAAATGGAATCTGAAATCTCCGCAGTACTTTTCCCGTTGCAAACAGTCCGCACTGTGTATCGCGAAGTCTCACTCCGTTTGGCTCCGGTCTTTCATCCAATGGCCCCCACAGAAGAACCGGCACATCCAGTTTTTTCGCAAGTCTCGCGCAGACATACTCTGTTCCAAAGTTGCAGTGCGGCAGCATCAGTCCATCCACACCTTCTTTTTTGAATTTTTCTGCGATTTTATCAACATCTTTGTCATCATACAGAAGTCCTTCTTCATTGATGTCCGTAATATCCACAAAATCCACGCCCAGCTCTTCCAGTCTTTTGGCAGTCAGTCCCCTGTACTTAACCGCATCCGGTGCGCTGAAAATACTTCTCCTTGTCGGTGCAAATCCCAGCTTGATTTTTTTCATGATTTTGTCTCCTTTCACATCTCTGTTTTTGTTTGTGTATTTTCGTGTTATTCTCAACTTTTCTCGTTGTTTTCTAACTTCAGTATAGCCTTGGAGAAACTCAATTTCATCCGATAATTAAGTGTTTTTTACTTAATTATTTACTTAATTCTTGTTTTTTCTTTACACCTGGTTCATAATAAATTCAGAACATCAAACAGGTTTTTCGAAAGGATCATATATGGGAATCACAGCAAAAGAACTTGCCAGAAAATTAAATCTTTCTGCCGCCGCTGTCTCCATGGCGCTCAATCACAAACCCGGAGTCAGTACGGCAACACGGCAGCTTGTCCTGGATGCTGCCGAAAAATATGGATATGATTTTTCCCGGATCGCGGAAAAGCATACCACTTCCGGGGCGATTTATTTTGTCATTTATAAAAAACATGGAACCGTTGTTGCAGACACCCCGTTTTTCTCTCAGGTTTCCGAGGGAATTTCACAGGGATGCAAAAAGAATGACTATCGTCTGAAGATCAGTTATATTTATGAAAATGAAGATACGATCACAAAACAGATCGAAGAAATCCAATATTCGGACTGCGCAGGGATCATCCTGCTCGGCACCGAAATGGAATCCGGAGATTTAAAACCGTTTTTAAATCTTCCGATTCCGGTTGTTCTTCTGGATGCCTATTTTGAAACAGTTCCCTGCAACTGCGTTCTGATCAACAATGTGCAGGGGGCATATCTTGCAGCCAGACACCTGATCCGATCTTGTAAAACTCAGCCAGGCTATCTTCGCTCTGCCTATCAGATCAGTAATTTCGCAGAGCGTTCTTCTGGTTTTTACAAGGCGATCCGTGCTTCCGGCATGTCTTCTTCCCGTTCCATTGTCCACAGCCTGACACCTTCCATGGAGGGCGCATATGCCGATATGCTGGAAGTCATCAAAAATGGTGAAGAGCTGGCTTCCTGCTATTTCGCAGACAATGATCTGATCGCTGTTGGTTCCATAAAAGCTCTCAAAGAAAGTGGCTATCGGATTCCTCAGGATATCGGAATCGTTGGATTTGACAATCTTCCCCTGGGCAGTGTGATCGAACCGGCACTGACAACCATACATGTCCCAAAGCAGTATATGGGCGAAGCTGCTGCACAAAAACTCATTGATCTTTTAAACACCCCCGGGCAGCCTCCCACAAAGACGGAGGTATCTACAATTCTAGTGAAGAGGGGGACGGTGTAAACCGTCCCCTCGTTACATCGAGTCACATGGAAACGTAGATTGAAAACATCAGACATCCTGCAGGATGCTCAGATCCATCTGATAAATGTAATCTTCTGGTAATCTCTGCTTTTTCAGCATCCCCACAAGATAAATCGGACAATACAACACCTTATCCTTTACTTGAATATTTTCATTGCAAAATACAATTGCTTCTGAAATTTCATACTGTGGGTTTTTCAACACATTATCCAGCGCTCTGTGTCTCATATAATCTTTACCTGATTTTACTTCAATTGGAAGAATCCCTCCCTGATATTCCATTACAAAATCCAATTCACCTTGTTTCTTATTATTAAAATAGTACAGATCAAATCCATGTGCCCGCAGTTCCTGTGCAACAGCATTTTCATAGACAGAGCCGAAATTGATATCTTTCTCTTTATTTAAAATCTTAACCTGAATACCATCTGCGTACATCGCAGCCAGCAATCCCACATCAGACAAAAACAACTTAAACATGTTCGTTGCCTTTGACAACAGCAATGGAACTTGTGGCTCCTGTGCACAGAATACAGGCAAAGCAACTCCTGCTTCTTTTAGCCAGATAAAGCTGTGTTCATATCTTGAAAATTTAAAATGCTCGTTTAAATTCTTCAAAATAAACCTTTTGTTTTTACTGTTTAGTTCACTTGGTATCAATTGAAAAATTTCTTCAAGATATAATTTCTCATTTGGATCATATTTGGCAATATCTTTTTTATATAACTGAATGATACCCATCTGAATTTGCAGCACTTCGTTCAGATTATTGGTTTGCAAATATCGTTGAACTGCAGCCGGCATCCCTCCAACGATCAAATACAATCGGAACAAATCCATCATTTTCTCATGGATCAAAGAATCTATTGGCTGTCTTTGTTCAAAACACTCCTCCAACTTGTTCAAAATTTTATCCGAAACCCGGTTTGCTTTGCAAAACTCAAAAAAATCCAATGGAAACATCTCATAAATCGTCATATATCCCACTGGAACAGAACGGATATCCTTTAGTTCAGCTCCCAGTAAAGACCCGCTCAAAATATAACGATAACTTTCTTCATCCACCAAAAACTTAATAGCCGTTACAATTTCCTTACACTCCTGCACCTCATCAAAAAAGATAAGCGTTTTTCCTTTGATCAGCGGAATATCCGTCAAAGCAGAAATACGAAGCAAAATGTCTTCACTGTTTCTTGCATTCTCAAATAGTGTAATTGCCTGCGGCATTTCCAGAAAATTAATCTCTATCACAGATTCAAAATGCTTTCTTGCAAACTGACGAATACAATAGGTCTTTCCAACCTGTCTGGCACCCGTAATCATAAGCGCCGACTTCGGATCTGTTTTGAAAAAATTTTCAATTTTCTTTTCCATCGTTCTATCTAACATATTACTTCCCCTGCAAATGCACATTTTTAAAGAGTTCTATTTATAGTATGCCACTTTTTGTCCGATTATACAATGAAATATCCAATCATTTTGTCCGTTTTTCCAATATATTTTCTTCGATTTTGTCCGTTTTTCCAATATATTTTCTTCGATTTTGTCCGTTTTTCCAATGTCCACGTCTTTGTACTATACCCGAGGTTACTTGCAAGAAGCATAAAAATTATATTGTATGCCCCAGATCTTCTCCACCAAAATCCAAATACTTAAATCCACATACTTCTGGGTGCGCAAAAAGCACTCTAACCTGTTGTAGCTAAAGTGCTCATCTTTACATTCCCATTTCTTCTATCTCTTTTAGCATAAATTCTTCTAATTTCTTCTTATCTGGCAAATGCAGCATATAAGTTGAAACAAATAATTGATTATCCATACCTGATAATGCATATTCTACCATCTGTGATCCTTTATCTGTACAAAGAAGTATTCCTACAGGTGGATTATCACCTTCATTCATTTCATTTTTCTTATAATAACCTACATAAGCATTGAGTTGTCCTAAATCTTCGTGCTTAAATTCATCATTTTTAAGTTCAATAATGACATTACAATGTAAAATACGATTATAAAAAACAAGATCAATAAAATAATACTTGTCATCTATTACAATCCGTTTTTGCCTGGCTTCAAAACAAAATCCCTCACCAAGTTCAAGCATAAACTCCTGCAAATGATCCATAAGTGCCTGTTCCAAATCTGATTCAGACACTGCATCCCTCGCATCCAGCCCTAAAAATTCAAATGTAAATGGATCTTTTATTGAGAGCATTGTTCCATTTCCATTGCCTTCTGACTTTTTTAATAATAATTCAGGTTTTTTACTTATGCCAGCTCTTACATAAAGATTTGTCTTTATCTGTCTACGAAGTTCTCTCACATTCCAGTTACACTTCATACATTCTGTTTCGTAAAAAAATCTTTCAAAAGCATCTGTCAATCCCATAATCTCACGTATATGTGAAAACGATAAATTATTGACCAAAACATCTGGATCTGTGACAAATTGGTTCGACACTGTCGAACTTTTTCCAAAATCTGGTAATTGAAATTCGCTCGACACCGTCGAACCAATTTGAGGATATACTTTAACTGATTCCTGTCAAGCACATGTTGCTGAATATTCTCTCGTGGTCGAAATTTTCCATTCCAAAAGTTTATCGTATACTTTCCTCTTAAAAACCATATACATTCCCCTTTTTTCACGAAAACACAAAATGTTTTTCCCCACTTCTTCACGAAAAACAACTTTCTTCTTATTCTTCCTTCTGATGATACATATGATTCTGGTAGTTTTTCGGAGTCTCGCCTGTATACTTTTTAAAAATGTCCGTAAAATAACGATAATTATTGTATCCCACCATTTCACTTACTTCGTATACTTTATACCCTTTTTTGAGAAGACCTTTTGCCTTATCAATCCGTAACTTTGTCAAAAACTTTACATAAGACATCCCGACTTCACTTTTAAACAATACACTCAGATATGCCGTGCTCATCTTTACCATGTCTGCAAGCTCATTAAGCCCGATGTCTTCATTGTAATGTGCCTCTATATAAGCCAACAGCTCCAAAATGGTTCTGTGACCGCTTTTTGTTTTATCTGCCTCTATATATCTCTCCAGTTCTGAAATAATACTTTCTGCATATTGGAAAACTGTATCCTCAGATTTCCTGCTCTCCATCTCATGAAAAGAAATCAAATTTTCTCTCTTTATCCCTTTTTTGCTTTCAAGCAAAATATCACACAGCACACTTAAATATTTATAGACCTCTCTTTTTAAATCCTGAATCTGCGGATATAAAACCTCTAATTTTTCCAAAGCCTGATGCGTATATTCAGAAAATGCACCTGCATCTTTTTCCACCAGACTTTTGATGCTGTTTTCTGTAATTATATTCAATTCTTTTGTTAATTCTCTGCTCATAGTAAGCAACTGCTGTTCCTCTTTTGTCTGAAAGCAGTCTTTTTCTACAAAATTCAATACATCATTCAGCTTGTCAATGCTGATCGGCTTATCGATATATCCTTTTACCCCCAATCGTAATGCCTTTCTTGCATATTCAAACTCTGTATATCCGCTAATCACAACAAATACCGTATCCTCGCAAAATTCTTTTGCTGCTTCAATCATCGAAAGTCCGTCCATACCTGGAATACGGATATCTGTGATGACCAGATCCGGTGCTGTTTCCCGTATCACTTCCAGTCCATGGATCCCATCATACGCACATCCTACCACTTCATACTCCAGTTTTTTTCTGGCAATCATTGCCTTGATTCCCTCAACTACAATATACTCATCGTCAATCACCACTAATCGATACATGTTTTTCCATTCCTTTCACTTTTTCAGGTATTGTGATTCTGACTGTTGTTCCTTTTCCCGGTTCGCTTTCAAATGTCACACCATATTCTGGGCCATAGTTTAACTGAATCCGTTCTTTTACATTGCGGATCCCATATCCTGTTTCCAGTTTTGACAGATCCTGTATCCCCACTCCGTCATCCCGGATTTCAAATACCAGATTTTTTCCTGCTCGTTTTCCCGTCACCCAGATGCTCCCTTTTCCAAGTTTTGGTTCCAGCCCATGATACATCGCATTCTCCACAAACGGCTGCAAAATAAATGAAATTATTTTGTTAACCATGATTTCAGGCTGTACTTCTATGTGCAGTTCAAATCGATCCTGATAACGCATATTTTGCAGCTTCATATATTCTTCAATCCGTCGTATTGAATCCGCAACAGAAATATATTTTTCCCCATTATTCAGTGAAAGCTTAAAATTATTGGATAATGCAAGAATCATTTCTGCAATCTGATCATCCCCGTGTATGATTGCTACACAATAAATAGAATCTAATGTATTGTATAAAAAATGAGGATTGATCTGTGCCTGCAGAAGCAGCAATTCTGCTTCTCTTTCGTTTAGTCTTACCGCCATCAGACGCTCGGAAAGTTCCAGATTTGTATTCACCATTTCCTTGAATTTTCTGCCGATCATACCAACTTCGCTGTCATCAAACTCTTCAGAAATATTGCGTTCGCCTTCCCCCACATCATAAATCACTTTTTCCAGCTGTTTCAAAGGTTTTGTAATACTCTTTGAAATTTTTCTCGCCAAAAAGAACGAAAGTATTACGATAATACCTCCAAGCGAAAATACGACATTCCTTACATAACGACTTGTAATACTCAACTCATTTTTGGCAATCGCATTCACAAAACTCCATCCTGTCGTTTCATTTTTTGCAACACTAAATACATATTTTTTATCTGAGTTCTTTAAAAAATCCTGAACAAGCTGTTCTGTATCTGCATTCTCACTGTTTATATAAACCGTCATATCATGATTTTCGTCCATGATCATATATGCACTGGTATGATACTCTTCGTCACCTTCCACGATCGACTCTCCCAGCATCCTCCTGCTCAGATTGAGAACCATACATCCCATAGGGAGACCAGTTGAAGGATTGTTCAGAATTTTCGTAAAACAAAAAACTTTTTCTGTATCCTCCTCTCCTCCAAGCACTCCTTCTCCCCAAAAGACTTCTTTTCCTGCATTCTCTATTGTCTTGTGATACCAGCTTTCGTCCTGAAAGCAATGCTCTTTGTAATAGTTATAAAAAGAAAGTCCCCCTTTATTGATATTACTCAAGAAAAAATGGTGTCCGTAAAAATCCATCACTGCAACACTGCTGACTGCTTCTTCCTGTAATGTAATACTTGTCAGAATTCTTTCCAGAACCTTCTGATCTTCCAGAGAAAATTCATGTTCTCCGTCTTTCGAACCATTTTCCAGAACTTCACAAAGTTGTGAATTCGTTAAAATACTCCTGCCTTTATCAATAATTGGTTTCAGTTTCAAATCCAGAATTTTGCTTGAATTTTTTAACATGGTCTCATAAGATTGTCTGTAGTTTTCTTCTATCGTAGTTTTTTCCATATGATACGATACGGTTCCCAACACTCCGATCGCCAATATCGTTAAAAAAAGCATGGACATAAAAATCTGATCCCGAATATTGTGTCTTCTCCACCATTTCCACCCATTCAAGAATCTGCTTTTCATCTCCATGCCTCCTGCTCTCGTTCATTTTGCTGTCTGTTTATTGTCTATATCGAATTGTATATTCTCCGGATCCTGCCTCTGCTTCCATATATCCTTGTTTCTTCTCAAATGCAAGTCCATCTGTGTCCAGAACTTTCTTAGCTCCATCCAGCTGGATTTTCGCAGTCGTATTTACCGGCACTTGTACAAACATTGTAACACATCCTTCATCCACTTGCCATTTCAATCGATTTTCCCCATATACGGAATGATAGGTTGTATCCACAAACTTCAGATTGCCTCCGATTTTCGGTGTATAGATCACATGCTGAAATCCCGGAGCACTTTCGTCTGCTTCCATACCGCCCATTACACGATACATCCATTCTCCGATTGCACCATAAGCATAATGATTGAAAGAATTCATATCTGCGCTCCACATGCTTCCGTCCGGTTTCAGACCATCCCAATGTTCCCAGATAGTGGTAGCGCCCTGCTTTACCTGATACAGCCAGGATGGGAAGTCTTCTTTCAAAAGCAGATCGTATGCCTCCTTCACACATCCGTTCTGGCTCAAAGCATGACAAAAATATGGGGTTCCCACAAATCCTGTCACAAGATGTCCGTTTTCCTTCTCCAGCAGTTCCGTCAGACGTTTCACCGTCTTTTCTCTGTAAGCATTTGGTGTCAGTCCAAAATACAGCGCAACGATGTGAGCTGTCTGTGTCTGTGCTGTCATATTTCCTTCTGCATCAAAGAATGTTTCCTGGAACTTCTTTACGATATGTGCGTATAAGTCCTCATAATCAGCCGCTTCTTCTTTCTTCAGTACTTTTGCGATCTTCGCAAATAATCCGGTAGAGTATGCAAAGTATGCGGTACAGGTCAGATCATTGGGAGTTGCTCCAAAGTAACTTCCTTCTTCTGCATCCAATGCCACCCAATCACCAAACTGCAGCTTATAATTCCAGATATAATCCTCGGAATGTTCCCTCATAAATTCAATCCAGCCTTTCATACTGTTGTACTGGATTTCCAGAATCTTTGTATCCCCATACATCAAATACAATGTCCACGGAGCGATCACTGCCACGTCTGCCCACGCAGCCGCAGAATGCGGCCCTTGACTAAGCAGCCAGTTTCCATCTGTTTTCCCCTCTTCAATATTGGGAACTACATGGGGAACGCCTCCCTCCGAAGTCTGATCAACTTCCACATCATGCAGCCATTTCCGATAGAATGTATATGTATTCATCAGATAACAGGCTGTACGACAGAAGATCTGTGCATCCCCGGTCCATCCCAGTCGTTCATCCCTCTGCGGACAATCGGTCGGTACATCCAGGAAATTGCTCTTTAACCCCCACAGATAATTGTGATGCAGCTGATTTAACAGCGGATTGGAGCAGGTAATATTTCCCGTTTCTTCCATCTCCGAGTGCATGGTACAAGCTGTAAAGTTTTCTGCTTTGATTTCTCCCGGACAGGACAGGATCTGCGCATACTGAAATCCCATATAAGTAAATCTTGGATACCAGGTAATAGTTCCCTCTTTTGCAAAGGTATATTTCATCTCTGCCCTTGCGGCTCTTAAATTATCCAGATACACATTTCCTTCGGAATCCAGTACTTCAAAGCATTTCAGCCAGATTACATCTCCTGGTTTTCCAGTTGCTGTCACTCGAATCCGTCCTGCCATATTCTGCCCGAAATCCAGAACCTGTTCCCCTTTTGGTGTTGTAAAAATTCTTTTCGCCGGGATTTCATCGATTACCTGCACCCTTGCCCCACTCTGTGCACGGATCACATTTGTATCAAACGGAACCACTGATATCTGATGCCAGTTTCCTTCCGGTATCTCCGCCTTCGATGCCCATCCCAAAACCTCAAAACCGGCATCATAAATCTCGCCATGATAAATTTCTGAAAAGACAATCGGTGAATCGCATCCTTTCCAGCTTTCATCTGTCAGGATCTGCTCCTCACTTCCATCTTCATAACGGATTCGAAGTTCCATGGCAAATCCAGTCTGATCTCCGTAATTGTTCCTTGCCTTTGTCAGTCCCATAACACCTTTGTACCAGCCGGGAGCAAGCATCGCACCTGCCACATTGTCTCCTTCTTTCAAGAAATCTGTTATTTCGTAAGTCTGGTACAGTAAATGACGGCGGTAAGACGTCCATCCGGGAGTCATCTCATCCTTTCCGACTTTTTCTCCATTCAGGAAGAAATTGTAAAGTCCTAATCCTGTTGTCATTGCATATGCTTCTTTTACCGGTTTTTTCACTGTAAATGTTCCACGGACATAAGTCCCTTTGGAAACTTCCCGGTCAGCTTCTTCCGTCTCTGCTGAAACAAATGGAGCACTCCATACTTCCCCTTCTGTCAGTCCGGTTATAAAATACGCCGTTTCACTCCATGGTGTCTCATCACCCCCATCGTCTGCTTTCACCCGTACAAAATATTTTGTTGCAGATTCCAGCTTTCCACTCTCCGGTATCAGATGTGCTGATTTTCCAGATACTACTCTCCCACTGTCATACACAAATTCTGTAAATTCCGGATTCTTTGAGATCTGGAGAGTATATGCCTTCTGGATCACATTTCGTTTATCGCTTACGATCTCCCATCCAAATTGCGGCATTTCTGCAATCCCTACCGGATTTTTCTGATAATCAATATGAACTCTGCTGATTCTTAACATACGCTTACCTCTTTTTTAAATGCAAGATTTCTCGTGCTTCCTGCGGTGTTGCGGTATCCAGTCCCATTGCCCGGATCAAAGCCACTATTTTTTCCACCAGCTGATAGTTATACTCTGCTGATTTTCCTTCTTCCAGATAGGCACTGTCCTCAAATCCAATCCGCACCACTGTTGCTCCCATGGCGATTGCCGCTGCCAGAAATGTCCAGTTGTCTCTTCCAAAATGTGTCACTCCCCACAACGCATCCTGCGGAACAAAAGAGCGAAATGCGGACATCATCTCCGGTGTTGCCTGCATGCCTCCTTTGTGTCCAAACACAAGATTGAACAGTTTCGGCTCGGCAAAAGGCTGTTCTTTCTCCACCAGTTTCATGTTGTGGATCATTCCGATATCAAATACTTCTGTCTCCGGCAGAATTCCACGCTTATAAACTTCAGAAGCACAATACCGGATATCATCAAATGAGTTACGGTATACAGCCTCCCCCAGATTGGTGCTTCCCCCATTGAGTGAAGCAGATTCCACTTTTTCATAATTCAGAGGATTGCACCGCTCCTCGATCGTCAGATCAGAAACCCCTCCGGTGGAAGCCTGTACGACGACATCTGTCTTTTTCAAAATTGCTTCAAAACATTCCTCCATATAAGAAATATCTGCCGTCAGATTTCCATCTGGCTTCCGACAGTGCAGGTGACACATCGCCGCCCCTGCATCCACACTTTTTTTCACATCTTCTGCCAGAGCATTTGCGTCCACTGCATCCCCCGCACGCACAGGGGCAAGTGATACGATTACTTTCCGCATCTTCCAGTCCTCCTATACCAATTCTTCTACAATCTCTTTGAGTGTTGTCACTTCGCCTACATTTCCCGGAAAAATAATATACGGCATTCCCGGAAACTTACTTTCTGCCCCGGTTCTCCAGACCGGAATTCCTTTCTTGATCTGACCGAGAACCTGTGCCCGCTTCACACCCAGCGCTTTTGTTCCGACATCGGAAGATGTAATCCCTCCTTTAGCCACTATGAATCTTGGTTTGATCTCCAGATTCCCGATGATGCTGGTCACAGCTTCTGAAATCGCAACAGATACCGCCAGAATCTGGTCTTTATCTTCCGTATCCGGCATCTGGAGTGTTCTGCTTGTATAGATCACAGCCGTTTTTCCCAGACAGATGCAGCGTTCTGCTTCTTCCCTTACCCGACGTGCTTCCTGTGTGAGTCCATCTTTCTGCTTCCATGCTTCTGCATGAAATTCCAAAAAACACAATTCCTTCTCAGACTGCTTCAACGCTTCCAACTGAAGTGTTGTTTTCTTTACGTGAGAACCAATCAGAACAATTCCGCCGTTTTTTGTGTCTTCCACCAGTTCCTCTTTTTTCAGCAGCGGCTTGTCTGAAATTCCTCCCAGTACTTTCGGGAAGCTGGCTGCCGTTCTTGCCAGAAATTGCTTTCCAGCTTCTGCCGCCTTCACAAATGCCTGTACAAATACCTGAAGTTCTTCATAAGTCGTTGCATTGACAATGATCTTCTGAAAATCATGAGCGCTCATCAACTTGCCTGTGATTCCGTTAATGTCATCTGCACGGAGTTCCTCCAGAGAAATCGTAATACAATCCTCTTTTTTGTACCGCCCATTGGTCTTTTCTTCTACATATTCGGTCAGATCCGAGGACTGATATCCAAATGACTGGTCTTTGGCGAACTCTGTCATGCCGGCCGGAATCAGTATATTTCCCTCTTTTACATAATGTACATTATCAATGGTTACACGTCCGCCTTCCAAAAAGAACGGACATAAAATCTCACCGTCAAACTTTACTTCACCCAGTGTTTCCAGTGTTTCTCTTAACACTTCTGTCTCCAGTGGATAATGTCCCCTTAGTGTAGAATCCCCTCTGGAGATCAAAAAGAACTCTTTTCCGCAATTCTGTGATACCTGATGCAGCCGCTTGGCGATCGTTTCGTGTACGTGTTTGGTCTCTTCTTTTGAGAAACTCCGGGAGTTTGTCAAAATAAAAAACAGATTGGACTCTTCTGAAAATGCCTGCTGCAGACTGTCCATTTCCCAGTCGGTATACACCGGAACATCATGCACCGTCTGTACCCCTGTCGGGTCATCGTCTAACACTACGATTTTCTTCTCTTTTAATGAAATCGTTTCTTTTGTTTTCTGAATCTTGGCAAGTATCGGAAACCAGATCCGCATCTCTCCAAATTCCCGATTGTCCCATGCAAAGTACGGAATCATACGAATTTTTACTTTTTCCATTCCAGTCTGCCGCAATGTCTGATACAGTGCATTTCGATTATAGACCTCCCTGTTTACACAGTATCCATCCAACTCAATTGCTGTCACTGTCCGTCCTTCAATCTGTTGTGCGGTAAGCTCTGTATGTCCCTCCGGATCCAGATAAAGATCATCCAGTGATTCTACCGAAACGTCCGCCGTCTCACAGCAATATACCAGAGGACCGCGCTCCACCGCTGCCTGTCCTGCAGTCTCTTCCACCATCGTATTTGCAACAGTATAACGAACCGGCATCTCCAGTTCCAGACAGATTTCTGTATGCTGCGGATCTTCGATCCGGATTTCATAATAGCTTCCCGCATTTTCTCTGGTCAGAACAATCTGTTTGCCTCCCGTTTGAATCCGTCCGTTGTCTGCCCAGCCTGGGATCCGGAGCATCATGGAAAATCCAGTTCTATTTGTCGTTTCAAAGGTAAATGTAATCTTTCCATCGTATGGATATTCAGTTTCCTGGTGCACTGTAAATACAGCCCCATTCTCCAATGTAATTTCTGCTCTGCTGGCTCCGTACATTCCAACCCACAGGGCATCCTTTGATGTCAGATACGCATATTCACTGGACTGTGCAATGGTTCTTGCCAGATTTGGCGGACAACAATAGCTTAAAATATACTCCGATCTTGTCCTCGGCCAGATCAGTTCGTAATCCAGTGTGTTTGTCCTTCGAAGCATATTTTCATAGAAGAACCTCTTTCCATCCATACTTAAGGCTGCAAGGTTTGTATTTAGCATCATCCGTTCCAGGACATCAAAATATTCTGCCTTCGGCTCCATCTGGAACATCCGGTATGCCCAGAACACACCACCAAGGGATGCACATGTCTCATTATATGCTGTAATATTCGGCAGCTGATATTCATATCCGTATGCCTGATGAACCTTCTGATCTACGAAAAAATTTCCGTAAGGAGATGTTCCATTATACAGTGCTCCACATCCTCCGGTCAGATACAATTTTTTATCCACCAGACTTCTCCAGACTTTATGCAGCACATCTTTTAATTCCTCATCATCTTCTTCCAGACAAAGATCTGCCACTCCTGCATAAAGATAATTTGCACGTACTGCATGTCCAATAATCTTCTCATGCTCCCGCAGCGGGATCCGATCCTGATTATCATCCATACCTTCTTTCACACTGTCTCTCAATGCAATTGCCTGCTCTGCCAGTTTCAGGTAACGTTCTTCTCCCGTGGTCCGGTACATCTCCACCAGTCCCATATAATGCGACGGGCATACCGCTGTCTGAACTTCCCCTTTTTCCAGTGCGTCTGCATACATCCCTTCCAGATAATCTGCAGTCTTTACTGCAATCTTTAAAAAAGAATCCTTGCCTGTGAGACGTTTATGCAGACAGGCAGCTGTAAACAGGTGTCCAAAATTATATACTTCGAAATCGTTGATATCCCCCATTCTGGTGACACCATTCTGATTGCGCTCTCCAATGATCTGCTTTGTAGAGAGATATCCATCCGAAAGCTGTGCTTTTCCAATCAGATCAATATACGAATCAATCTGGTTGAAAAGTTCCTCGTCCTGATTCTTTGCTGCAGTATAAACAGCTGCTTCCATCCATTTATAAAAATCTCCATCTCCAAATACAGTCCCGTCGAACTTCCCATCTGCTTCTCCTGCACAAATCCGGAAATTTTCCAGTACATGACTGATCTCTTTGTTTTCAAACATATGCTGCAACTGTGGAACTGTTGCCTGTGCACAGGTATCTGTCCGCTCTTTCCACAATCCCCGTGTCCATGTCACGGAAAGACCGTCTACCGGTGTCACTTTTGCATTCCGTGATTGTCTTGTATCTGTCAGCATCCCATCTCCCCCTGTCTCTCAAATCGATATCCTTTTTCCTCCAACGCACTTCGAACTGCTGCTGCGCCAAATCGCGGACTGGACACAACCGGAATTCCATATGTTTCGCTTAAGAACGTTTCTGCATAAGCCATAGATCCCTGACTCAAAAGAATCACGTCTGCCTGATCACGAATCTGTTCTGCTGTTTTGCCAAGCAATGCTTTAAATTGCTCCTGATCCACACCAAAGGCTCCCTCTACCAGACCATCTGCCAAAGTCACCTGTTTTCCAAGCTCCCTGGCCACTCTCTCAATCGTATGTTTTGTCGGTTCCAGCGTTGTAGGTAGTGTTGCCAATACCCCGATCCTTGCACCAAGACGCACTGCTTCCCGGCACATCTCTTCGTCAATCCGAACAATCGGGACTCCTGTAAATTTTCCGATGGAAACTGCTGCATCTGCCACTTCTCCCACAGAAGAACAACAGTTTAAAACAACTTCTGCTCCATCCTGTACCGCCTGCATGAACATTGTCACCAGTCTTGCAGCCGCACCTGCCGTCACAAATCCCGCGTCCCGCACCTCTGCCAAAATAGAAGGGTCTTCATAATTTAAAAATTCCACATCTTCTCCCAGCTGTTTTTTTAACTCTGTATTCACCGTCTCGATCAGTTCCGGCGTTGTACTTGTATATACGATTCCCACTCTCATAATCTGTCACTCCTTTGCTCTTAAACGAATAGCCATATACTCATGTCCCGGCAGAATCACACGGAAGCGTCCTTTTCCTGTACCCTGCTTTTCAATCGTCATATTCCATGTATCGATCACTTCAATTTCAAATTCTGTCGTGTCATCAAAATAAAAATCTTTAAATGCCGGACAGGTAAATCCATAATAGATCAGATAATAGCTTTTTACTTTTTTATTCCAGTCTGTTTCCGGCACCCCACAGACACAATCCCATTTCAGATCATACGGCGCAAGCCCATGACCCGGTGTCTCGCACAATCTGTCATAAAGAAAGCCAAATCGCTTCCAGCTCTCTCCTTTTAACTTTCCGCCGTGAGACCACCACAACACCTTCTCTTCTTCCGTCAGATCCAACAGTGTTTCGCCATGTCCTGCATAACCGCCTCTGCAGGATGCCTCCCAGAATCTTCGAAGCAATTCTTTTCCGCTGATATTTCCCCAGCCAAACTGTAAATTTCCTTCATAACAGATTTCATCCAGAACTACCGGCTTTTTATAGGTTTCCCGCCACTTCGTCACATACTCTGCACTTAAATACGGCTCCTGCCTCTGGATACTACAGTGTGTGATCCACGGTCTGTTATAATCGTAAAATCCATGACAGTTATGGATGGAACGCAGATGATGATACAGATCTTTCTCACACAAAATCTGTGCGTATCTCTCCCAGTCTTCCAACGTCTTGTGACTCATCAGATCGTATTCATTCGCCAGTGACCACCACACATTGCGATATGCAGAAAATCTGGCAATAACATAATTCCAATACAGGTCGTCTTCTTCCCTGCTCATACAGGAAAATCCCCATCTGTCATACGGATGCATCACGATGATATCTGCTTCGATTCCCAGCTTCTGCAGTTTTACGATACAGTCTTCAATATGTTGGAAATGTTTCGGATTGAATCTGTGGAAATCCCAGTGATTTCCTTCGGACTCCTCTGTATATGTTCCAAAGTTCCCTTCTGTCAATACGCTGGAATCCATCGGTGTACCCTCATACGGAAAACTTCTCGGATCTTTGAAATTATAAGCATAGTGTTTTGGGAAAATACAAAACCGGATCTTATTGAATCTGGCGGCTTTCAGATTGTCCAGTGTTTCCCGGATCCGTTCATCCGACTGCAGATCCCACACATAGCAAGTCGTCCCTACTGAATAATACGGTGTTCCATCTTCATAAGCAAAATGCCAGGTTCCGGCTACCCGGACCTGCCCGTGATTATCTTTGGACGGCTTTGTAACATAGAATTTTCCTTCTGCTCTCTCCTGAAAACTGCTGGTGACATGAAACTGATATTCGCCTTGAAACGACGGCATAAATCGCACCTTATATTTCCCGTTTCCATCATAAAATCCATCGATTTCTTTCGTCTCATTTTTCCCGGTTATCACTGCTTTTATTGTCTGTTCTATAAACGGATTTCCTGTGGAAGGTCCGGGAATCTCAATTTCCCAAAGCCCCCACTGCTCTGCTGAATCTTGATAGTTAAGCTTCTCCACATTTCTATCCTCCCTTTAGAAACATAATTTTTAATCTTTGTCCCTCTATTTTCATTATATCCATAACCACATTACACTTAATAGTGGTATTTTTTATTTATTTTGTATACTTTTTTTGTCTTTTTTAATATTTACGAGGCATTTTGCCCTAAATCAATTTGGAACTATCCAAAGAATATTGGTACACGAAAAAATTTTTTAAGACGAAACTATTTGCTTCATAGGATTGCATCATATAATACGTTTCTGATTTTCCAGATAATCCTCCAATCCTGATAATTACTAATCTGTGTAAAATATAGAATTGTAAATTTTTGTTCTAAATTCACCATAAAATAAAGTCCAGCCCAACCATCCCAGCCAAACTCCCCCTTCTTCCCTTTACCCGGAATCTCACTTTCATTCACAAGACATCTCATCAAATTTCCATATCCATATCCTTTCATTTGAGGAAAACCCACCATCTTTCTTACATTTTCCCTCAGACAATTTTTTGTAAATTGTTGTATCGATTCTCGTTTTAATATCCTTGTCTGATTCCACAAGCCCCCTCCTGCCAACATATTAGCAAAATGACTGTAATCTTCTAATGTAGATACAAGTCCTGCGCCTCCCGATTCAAAAGAAGGTTTTTCTAAGCACAGTGTCAAGCCCAGATATCTTTCTTTTTCTACTTTAAGTCCACTTTCCGTTCTTCGATATAATTCGGCAAAACGTTCCTGTTTCTCTATTGGTACATAAAAACCTGTATCTTCCATTTCCAAGGGAACAAATATTTCTTTTTTCAAAAATTCTCCAAGACTCATTTGTGAAATTTCCTGAATAATCCCTCCCAAAATATCTGCTGACAAACCATACTGCCACCCAGCTCCTGGAAAAAATGCAAGAGGGCACTCTGCGATCCTTCGTATAACCTCCCGCAATGTATAACGAAGTCCGATTCCATCCTCATTTTTCATATCCTCAAAAATTTTATCCATTTCTTTCTGCACATTTTTAGGCCCAGGATAAACAATTCCAGAATCCATATTCAACAAATTTCTAATCTTCAATGAAACTTTTTGCTTTCCACTTTTCCCCCAAATTCTCAGATATTCATACTCCGGAAAATATTTACTGACAGGTTCTTCAAAATCCAATATCCCGCGTTCTTTAAGAATCATTGCTGCAACTGCAGTTACAGGTTTTGTCATAGAATAAATTCTGTAAATCGTGTCTGTTTCTGTTCTTCTCTTTGTTTCCAGACAAGAATACCCTGCACATTTATGAACTACTTTTTCCCCATTCAAAAAGCATGCTGCCTGAGCACCGGAAATACGGTTTTCCCGTATTTCCGTCTCTAAAATATTTCCAATCTCTTCCTCATATATCTTCATAGTCCTCCCTCTCTCCTTACAAGGGTTTCAAAACCACTACGTTCCGTCCACCTACAATCAACATATCTTCCACTTGCTCTTCATTTAAAATATCCCAATACTTATCCTTATCAAGATGTACCACCATATCTTCCTCTTGATGATTGATCAGAAAGATCGTCTTTCCACGCTCTCCCTCCCGAACACAAATTTCTCCACATCCATCGATTCGAAAATAAGGATATACATTCTGTTGTTCACAAATTTTTTTCATAAAGTGTTTCAAAAACCGTATTTCCGGACATGTTCCAAAATAGTACACACTTCCTTTCTGGTAGTTATTTTTTGTCAAACACGGTTTCCCTTGATAAAAATCCTTTCCGTAAACAGCTAGCGCTTCCGCTGTTTCCAAATGAATTTGATCACACAAAAACCCACATTTGTAGATACTGTTTACACTTTCAGAATTTTCCACAACCATCTGATTCTCTTCATCTGGATATAATGCATCGGTTTCCTCAACCCAGATCCCTGTAAGCTTCCGTAATTTCCCCGGATATGCGCCAAATACACATTTATCATTTTCATCTACCATTCCACTCATATAGGTAATAATCAATGTTCCACCTTGACCTACAAACTGTTCTAGTCTTTCGACAACATTTTCTTTTATCATGTATAACAATGGCACTATAATAATTTTATATTTTGAGTAATTCGCAGTTACTTTCAGAATATCTGTTGAAATATTATTCTCATATAAAGCTCGGTAAAAATGATGTACTTGTTTTAAATAATCCATATCCTGTGTAGGTCCACTTGCCAACTCCAATGCCCACCAGTTATCCCAGTCAAAGAGTATTCCCACCTCTGAATTCACTTTGGCCTCTAAGCATCTATTTCCAAGTTTTTTCAATTCAGCTCCTAATTGTTTCATCTCTTGAAATGTCTTTGTATCCTCTCTATCTGCATGCGATATCATTGCTCCATGAAACTTTTCTTGTCCCCCAATTGATTGACGCATTTGAAAAAACAAGCATGTATCGGCACCATGTCCAATCCCTTGAAAAGCTATCGTACGCACTTCCCCTGGACGTTTCACTTTATTATATGGCTGCCAATTCTGCTGATTTGGCGACTGTTCTGCTATTACGTAAGATTCCCCATCTTTCATTGCTCGCATTATGTCATGTTTCATCGCCGGAAAACTTGGGTCATCTTTTGGCGACGGATAGTTATCCCATGCCACTACATCCATAACCTCTGTTAATTCAAACTGATTTAACTTTTTGATAAACCCTGAAATGTTGCTGAACACAGGAATATCCGGTGTATATTTACGCAGAATGTTAGCTTCATTTAAAAAGCACGATTTTGTAGAATCGGTTACAAATCGCATATAATCAAGTTGGGCTGCTGGAAAAAATCGATAATCATCATTCAACTCAGTAGGAAGATATATTTCATCAAAATCATAAATCGTTCTTCCCCAAAAAGAGGTATTCCATTTCTTATTTAAATTTTCTGTGGTCTGATACCTCTCTTTTAGCCATTCTCTGAATTTCTTTTGACAATTCTCACAGTAACAATATGTCCCATATTCATTAGCAACATGCCAACCAAGAAGTCCAGGATAATCTTTATAACGAATTGCCATTTCTTTTGCAATTGCCGCTGCCCGTTCTCTGTACTTTTCGCTATTCACACAAAAGAACACTCTCATCCCATGAGTTCTCTTCCTTCCTGAAATATCTGTCGGCAATACTTCTGGATATTTTTTTGAAAGCCATGCTGGTTGAGCCACCGTTGGAGTTGATAAAAATACATTGATATGATTTTTTAACAATGTTTCCATAATCTTATCTAACCATTCAAATTCATATCTCCCTTCCTCCGGTTCTAATTTTGCCCATGAAAAAACTGGAAGCGTAACCAGATTCACACCTGCCTTCCGAAAATATTCCATATCTCTTTCAATGGTTTCATCATCCCATTGATCTGGATTATAATCCCCACCATATAATATAAATGGCGCTTTGCTGTTCATTTTCATTTTTTCACTCCTGTTTCAATTGTCTTACACTTTCTCTGACAATCAACGAAGTGGATACTTCTATCTTGACGCTTTCTCCTTCATTTTCCTCTTCTTCCATTTTAGAAATCAGAAGGTTTAACGCCGCTATTCCCATTTTGCGTTTCTGAACCTGAATCGTTGTCAATGCCGGTTCCAATATTTCTGATAATGCCATGTTATCAAATCCAATAATGGATATATCTTCAGGTATTCTGTATCCAAGTCTTTGCAGTGATTGCATTGCATAAATTGCCAAAATATCATTATCAGCAAAAAAGGCAGTCGGCATTTCTTTCATTTTCTGAAATGCTTGAAAAGTCTCCATCTGCAGGACTTCACCACCACTCGTATTCAGTTCCACTAAAAACTTCTTTTGAAACGGTATTTCAAGCTTTTGCACAGCCGTAAGGAACCCAAAATACCTGTCTAAAAAGTTATTTGCATTATGTACAACATGCAGATATCCTATATCTTTATGCCCCATTTCTTTCAAATAAGAAATAGCTTCATAAACACCCAATTCATTATTGATTGTCACACAATCATATGGTTTCTCCCACATATATTTATCTAGTACCACAACAGGGATTCCCAGTTCGAAAAAAGCATTCAGCTGTGAATCCCTCATCTCCGTTGCAAGCAACAGAATCCCATCCAAATTGATATTCTGAATACGCACAATTTCTTCTTGAAGAGACAGATCATTTACATAAGAAAGCATCAGCTGAAAATTTTTTAATTTTGCCTGACTTTCTACTCCTTCTATAATTTCTGAAAAAAGTTGTGAAAAACGTTGAAATTTATCATCAGTTGCATTTTTTCTATAAACTACAAATAAAAGAGTTTTTTTCTTTTTCTCTTTTATATTCATCATATCTTCACAACCTAATTCTATAACCGCATCTTTCACTTTCTTTCTCGTAGCTTCACTTATACCTGGTCGATTATTCAACACTAAGGATACTGTTGCCGGTGATAACTCTAATATTTCTGCTAATTCTTTTACTTTCATCTTTTACCGCCTAAATATTTATAAATTTTTATAAAAATTATCCTCTAATTTATAATAAAAGTCAATAAAAGACAGGTATATTTATTTTACTGATCCTACCATTCCTTCTACAAACGCTTTCTGCAACAGGAAAAATACAAGTATCGTTGGAATTGTGGAGATAATAATTCCGACCATAACCATGCCATAGTCTGGCGTAAAACCTGCCGCCAGATTAGATACTGCAAGAGGCAGTGTAAATTTATCGTTACTCTGTAACGCAATCAAAGGCCACATATAATTATTCCAGCTCGCCATAAAAGCAAAAATCCCCGCGGCTGCATAGGTAGATTTCATCATTGGCATATATATGCGAAAAAATATACCATACTCACCAAGTCCATCCACTCTTGCCGCCTGTATTGTTTCTACTGGAAATGCATGTGTGTTTTGCTTAAAGAAAAATACCAAAAACGGTGTACCAATTGCCGGAAGTATAATTGCGCTAAACGAATTCAGCAATCCCAAATTTGAAAACATTCGAAACATTGGTATAATTTTGGCAGCAAACGGAACCATCATCGAAGCAATCAGTGCCATAAATAAAATATTTTTACTCTTGTCTGAATAAATTACAAAAGCATATCCCGCAACGGAACAAATTAAAAGTGATAATACAGTAATTACAATCGCCAAAAATGCCGAATTCAAAAATGCATGTACAATGTCTGTATTCGCAAAGGCATTGCCTATATTCTTCATCAACGCACTTCCGAAAGATAATTTCCCCATCGTAATATCTTTTGACTCATTTGTAGCACTTACAATCATCCAGTAAAATGGAAATATACAAATGAACGAAAATAGTATCAAAAAAATATGTTTTCCCAAATTGCGTATTTTTCTCATTTCTTTTCACCTGTCATTCCTTTCTGCACAATTGTCAATATGATAATCAATATTAATACAACATAAGAAACAGCCGCTGCATAGCCATAACTCGGCACATAAACAAAGGATAAATCATAAATATATTCTGATATCGTTCTCGTTGCATTGCCAGGTCCTCCATTTGTTAAATTGACAACCTCGTCAAATAATTGCAATGTGTTATTCAATGCCATAATTCCCGTCAAGAAAATTATTGGTTTCAACAATGGCATAGTTATCTTAAAAAAAGTCTGTCTGAAATTACATCCATCCATTTTTGCCGCTTCATAAACAGAAGAATCTATATTTTGCATAGCGGACAGAAAAAAGATCATATAATATCCTGTATACCTCCATATCAATGCAAAGATAATAACTACCTTAGCCCAATTTTTATCCAATACAAATGGAATTGCTTCCTCTATTAAATTTAATTTCAATAATAGCTGATTGACAACACCATCCACAGAAAAAATATTTTTAAACAAAATTGCATAAGATACCATCGACGTTACACACGGCAAAAAAATACATGTGCGATAGATTCCTCGTCCTTTTAATCTTGAATCATTTAACAAAACCGCCGTCACAAGCGCAATCAAAATCATAATCGGAATCTGTATCACCGCATAAAACAATGTATTTCCTAATGTTACCCAGAAAGTGCTGTCCTGGAGCATTCTTATATAATTATCAAAACCGGCAAATTTAAGATTAGCTCCCTTTCCTGTTTGGAGTGACAAAATAAATGCCTGTATCATTGGTATATAACTAAAAATCAACACAAAAAGAGACGCTGCAAGCACCATTGACCAACCTGTCCATTTAATCTTTTTCCGTCTCTGTCCCTTCATAATCCGCCTCCATTTTTAAGAGGCTTTTCTCCAGACTAAAACGCTGACAAAAGCCTCTGTATTTTTACTGTATAGACTGTTCAAATTGTTCTTCCGCAGTTGCTAAATTTTCTTTCAGATCCTCCCCTTCAAGAATTGATGGTGTGACTGAAACAAGAGAATTTTGCGCTTCCGCCGAAAATGCTCCTGTATCCACTGCAGGAATCTTAGTCATCCAATCACCCAGAAGTTTGTTTACTTGCTGATTACTGAAGAATTCTGATGTTTCTTCATATGCTTCCACATCTGTGGCTGGAAGAAAGGTACCTATAATACTCTTTTCCTTAAGCAAGGTATTATATAATTCTGTACTGCTACCGAATGTTTTTGCCAGGAAATCTGCTGCTATTTCTGAATTTGCACTGTCATTTAATACAAACCAGCTTGAACCGCCCTGATTTGAATAATGAGTTGCACCCTCTACATTCATCTTAGGAATCGGTGCCAGTGCCCATTTCCCACTTTGACTTTCTTCTGCCATCAATGTAGAAGTCATCCAACATCCTCTAAGCACACAGGCAACCTCTCCCGAATTTATTGCTCCCGCAAATTCTGTCCAGTCACTTACTACCTTTGTATAATCTGCCTCATTCAATTGTTTAAATATAGAGTAGCATTCCTCTAATGCTGCATTATCGATAAAATCCGCTTCGCCTTTTTCATTTGTAAACCATTTACCGGCAGATTGAAGCATAATCTGGAACTCAGCTATATCATTTGGATTATATGTCTGAAGCATATGTCCCTTTGTTTTTAACTTTTCTCCCAAACTCAGATACTCTTCCCATGTAAGATCCTGCATATCTTCTTCTGTATATCCAATCTCACTCAAATAATCCGTTCTGTAAAACAAAGCGGCAACTCCACTATCGAATGGAACGCCATACAATTCATCCTCATAAGATACTGCTGCGGTTTTATATGCCGCAAAATCATCTGAACTAATTTTATCTCCCATAGGTCGAAACGCATCCGGATACGACATTAAATATCCCTGTGCATTCAAATCACTAATCAAAACGATATCCGGAAGATCTTCCTTTACTCCCGATGCCAACACCGTATGTAACTTCGTTAAAACATCTGCTTTAGCCATCTCCACAAAATTAACTTCCACATCATCCCCATATACCTTTTGTGCCTCTTCCAAAGCATATCCATTCATATTTTTGTCCCAAGCCCAAACAGTAATTTCATTTTCATCTGACGACTTATCAGAAGCAGTATTTTCCCCGCTACCACATCCAACCAGCATAGATACCGACATCGATGCCGCAAGCAACATCCCCAAAATTTTTCTTTTCATTTCTTTTCCTCCTTTTATTTAAATTTAGTTAAATATTTTAAAATAATTATATCATCATTATTGTTTTTGTCAATATTCTACTCTTTAAAAATGAATTTTTGTGCATTTTTGTCGTATTTCCAGTATTTTCCATGCATTTAAGCATTTAAATGCAGTTAAATATTTATAAATATTTTATATCCCAACAATATTTTCACTTTTTATAATAACGTAAAATGGCGATTACAACATCTCACAAAATTGTAACCGCCACTTTATATACACCCTATTTTTCATCACATATCCGATATCTCTCATTTAATTCATCAACCATATTCAAAGCAAGAACATTCCAGTTAATAAACCCGGCATTCATGATCGGATGTCCATCAAATGGATTATAGTATTCATGAAGACTGCCTGTTGTTTCCAGATCTTTTCCCAAAAGAAGTAATGTTCCTTCACATATTTTTTCAGCCTCCTCTATATATCCATAATTCAAAAGCCCTTTAAAAATAATATAGTTTGCTACCAGCCAGATCGGCCCCAACCAGTTTGACGGATTGTTCGTTACCGACAGGTCAAACATTTTCTCATCCTTCGCAAGTGTTGTCACTCCGTATAAAGAAGCAAATGTCTCCTCGTCAAATATATGATGTACCATAGCTTCTGCTTGCTCTTTTGTCGCAAATCCTGCATACATCGGAATAAAGCCCGACCAGACCCGAATCTTGATTGGAAGTGTTTTCCAGAAAACACCAAGCCCTTCATGAAACCAGTCGAATTTTCTTGTTTTAATATCCACATCCACCGAGTAGAAAAATTGATCTCTCTTATCCCAGCATTCATTCTGTATCGCTTCAACCAGCTTTGTTTTCTTTTCTTGATAATATTCTGCCCTTTTTTCTTTTCCAAATGTCCGGCAGATTTTTCCCATTGCCTCCAGTTCCATACACATAAAGCTGTTCAGATAAATATTGGCTGTGGAAAATTTCGGTCTTCCAAATGTGGCCGGATCGTTATCCATTCCGATCATAATGTCATCACACCAGACATAAAGCCCACAGTTTTCAAAATAATAATTCTTATCGTAACATTCAAAATATTTTTCAAGATTTGCAAAGTACTGACTGCACCAGGAATAATCTCCGATAAAATCACTGATCAGCACAATCTGCTGGCACAAAAACGGTTTGTGCATATTCATCAGGATTCCTTCTTTATGTTTCATATTCAAATATGGTTCCGGCCAGTCTGCCACTTCGATCATCATTGGGATGTATCCATCCGGAAGCTGATGATCCATAAAATTATGAATATTTCCTTTCGCATGTTCGATCAGACGTACTTTTGTCGTATCATCCGGATATCTGTCTGCCAGATTAAAAAATCCATATACAGACCAGTATGTATCCCAGTCCCACACATTTCCATCATATACAGATCCCGGATCAATGAATGGATACCGGATAAAACTACGCGGGTTTTTCAGCACATCTTCCGTATGTTCCATCACAAACTGCCGGATCTCGTCTGCATAGTTCTGCATTTTTTCTCTGTCCATATATTTATCCCTTGACTGCACCTGCGGTCATTCCTTCCATTACTTTCTTATTCAAAAGTGTGTATAAAATCAACATCGGGAACACACTCAAAGAAACCGATGCGAAAATTGCCCCCCAGTTTTTGCCGCCAAACTCATCGGAGAAGTACAAAAGTCCTGTCTGTACAGTTTTCAATGAAGAATCACTGATAAACGTCATTGAGAATAACAGATCGTTCCATTTAAAGAAGAACTGAAGTACAAGTACTGTTACAATCGCATTTTTCATCAGCGGTACAACGATATGCCACATCATACGGTAAATTCCGCACCCGTCGATAACTGCCGCTTCCATAATGTCATCCGGGAAGGATCTTAAATATCCCTGCACCAGATAGATCGACAATGACAGTCCAAATGCAATATAAGTCAGGATCAGACAGGTTCTTGTATTCAAAAGATTTGTTTTGCTGTAAATCTGGAATAACGGAATCAGTGCAGTTGCAACCGGGATCATAATTCCAAGCGTAAAGTAAGACGCCACCTTTTTTCTCATTTTCCACTGCATTTTTGTAACTGCAAATCCAATTGTTGTGGCAAAAATAACAATGAAAACCAAAGAAACGACGGTTGTGATCAAACTGTTCTTAAAAAATGTTGCCATATTTCCACGCGTCCACGCATCGATGTAGTTCTGGAAATGGAATCCTTTATTTAATGCATATGCCGGATATTCACTCCATTCATACTGTTCTTTTAATGACGCAGTCAACATCCAGAACAACGGATATACTTCTATCATACAGATTAAAAAAATAATCAGTCCTTTTAAACCGGATTTTGCCTTTTTCATCTTTAATCCTCCTTCACATCAAATCTGTTAATGATTCTTGCGCCAATAATACAGATCAGGAATATTACGATTGCTATGACACTTCCATATCCCACTTTGTTATATGTAAATGACACATCATACATATACATGGACAGTGACTTTGTTGCCGTACCCGGCCCTCCGTTCGTCAAAGCCAGCGCAGATTCAAACATTTTTACTGTTCCTGAGAAACTAAATACAAGACTGGTGATGATCATTGGACGAAGCAGCGGAAGTAAAATACTCTTGAACATCTGAAAGCTTCCCGCTCCGTCAATCCGTGCAGCCTCCAGAATATCTTCCGGAATATCCAGAAGCGCTCCGTAAAAAATAACAGAATAGAATCCCATTGCAACCCAGATATCCATGACACACAACGCCCACAATGCTGTGCTTGCCTGTCCGATCCACGGCTGAACCAGATTATCCAGTCCAATCGAATCTAGAAAACTATTTAACAGACCATAATTTGGCTGGATCTCATAAATCTTTGCAAACAGCTGACCAACTGCAACTGTTGGAAGAACAACCGGGAAAAATACCAATGTACGCACAATTGTTTTACAGCGTTTCAACCAGAACCGGAACATCAATGCAAGCAGTAATCCAAGTCCAACCTGTCCGATCATTACGACAGAGATATATTTCGCATTGACTGCCAGTGCACTTAAAAAGTTTTTATCCTGAAATAACTTCACGTAGTTGTCCAATCCTACAAATTCCCATTTTATTCCCGGGCTTCCACTATATAAAGAATAGTACAGTGACCATATAACCGGTACAATGACCAGTATTGTATATAATACCAAGCCTGGAACTACAAAAAGCGCAATGGCTTTTTTATTTGCTAATACTTTTTTCATATCTCCATTCCTTTCTTCTAAGAGAAAAGGGAAATGTTCGGATTTTTATTCCAAACACTCCCCTTTTTCTATCTGTCTGGAAGCTTTGTTTTATTTATTCATTTCATATACATCCTGAATCGACTGCATATATTCTTCTGCGCTCATGTCTCCATTCAGTAATGGCTGAACGTTTTCCTGTGCTACTTTAGAAAGTTCGGCATCCATTTTTGCTTCCCACCATGCAAATCCTTCTGTAGATTTGTCAATTTCATCCAGAACTAACTTGGTATAAGAATCCATATCTTCTGCTTCTGTTGTATATGTGTAGCCTTTCACTGTTCCCAGTTCTTCCATGGCAAGATTCCCCATGTTTTCGATGAAGTATTTTAAGAACCATGCTGTTCCTTCATCAAATTTTGCTTTATCCAGTGCCAGGATATTTCCACAGTTCATAGAGTAAGAAGTTGCGGAGCTGACTGACTCATCCACTACAGGGATATTAAAGAATCCGATTCCGTCTTCTCCTGCTGGATTCTGCGATGGATCTGTCAGATTCTGTGTAAACCAGGAACCTGTATAGAAGATTGCTGCTTTACCGCTCATCACCATAGAACCTGCTGTATTAGCATCTACTGTTGTAACACCTTCTCCGAAATATCCTTTTTCTGACCAGTCTGCCAGTTTCTGAGCCGCTTCTACAAATCCTTTATCTGTATAATCAATTTCACCTTCTGCCGCTTTTGTCAAAGCATCATTTCCCATTGTTCTCACTGCATACGCATTGATCAGACGAGTTGCAAGCCACTTATCAGATCCTCCTGTTGAAAGAGGCTGAATTCCTGCTGCATCCAGTTTTTCCAGAACTTCTTCAAATTCTTTCCATGTTGTCGGAGCTTCACATCCTGCTTTTTCAAAAAGTTCTTTATTGTACCAGAATCCCTCAACATTAAGTCCCAACGGAAGATCATACAGATCGTCTGTTCCTGAAAGTCCTTTCATCAACTCAACAGCACCTTCATTCAGACTGTCCGATACTCCCAATGTCTCAACAATCTCAGAAACATTCGCAACCTTGTCTGCCTCGATCAATGTTGTCAATGGCGCTCCGGCTTCATACGCAAACAAATCCGGAAGATCATTGGAAGCAGATAATGTTGCAATTTTCTGTGTCAGGTTATCTGCTGAAACCATTTCATATTCCCATTCAAAGTTTGGATTCACATTATCTTTATAATCCTGACAAATCTTGTTGATCAAAATTCCATTATCATTATCTTCCGCCCAAATTGATAATATTTTGATTTTCTTTTCCAGTTTTGGATCTTCTCCTGAATAATCTACATCCTGCCAGGCTGTTTTCTCTTCTTGTTTTTCTTCCTTGTTGTCACTGCCGCATCCTACCAATACAGAAGCTGCCATCATTACTGATAAAAATGTTGCAATTATTCTTTTTTTCATACTTCTCTTTCCTCTCTATTTCTCAATTCTCCGGGCCCTTTTCTTGATTTTATTTTATCAGTTCAGTGCTTATTTTCTAGTGATAATTTTTTTGCTTTTTGTACACTTTTTTTATTTTTCTCAATTTTCGTCCAACTTTTTTATCACATTTCCCCACAATATTTATGCCTTTTCATAACTAAACTATTATTTTGATGAAAATCCCCTCATTTTTAACTACAAAAAAGCAGTCAATCTAATTTGACCAACTGCTTATAAAACATCCGCCTTTATCTGTAAAACAAAAAAACCACCGCCCCCGCAGCTTCTGGTCTGCAAAAACAGTGATTTCTAAGTGCGCGATCAGGGGTTCGAACCCTGGACACCCTGATTAAGAGTCAGGTGCTCTACCAACTGAGCTAATCGCGCATCCTTATGTTGTTACTTAATCTGTAACGCAAGAATTATTATATATTACTCTTTATAAAAAATCAAGTATTTTTTTATTTTTTTGTAATTTTTTTAATTTTCTCATCATTATACACAACAGCTTCCGGATTGAAAGGAATTTCTCTCCATCCGAAAGCTGTTTTTCAGATTTCCAGCATTCTGATCAAAACATCTTTCGCAAGTACACCATTGGCATAATTCACCGGTTTTCCATCGCGGAACACCACAAACGCAGGAACAATCCCTACTTCAAATTCTGCTGCCAGAACTGCTGATTCTTCAATCTCTATCTGACACACCTTCACACGTCCATCGTATTCCTTCGCAATTTCATCCAGCACATCTTCCATCATAGCGCATTTTCCGCACCATACAGCAAAGAACTCTACCAGAACCGGTGTCTCAGACCTCAGTACTTCCTGTGGATAATTTTTCGCAGTTACTCTGATCTTCATCTCAAACACCTACTCTTTTTACTTTTATTATTTACGGCAACATCCTGTATTGAGTATCGCACATACTTCTTCTAATGAGCGTTTTATACATAATATTTGTCTGTTTAGTTCTGCCTGGCAGTACATTTTCTGACGCAGTTTCTCTTTCCAGCTTCTTTTCCACCCCATCGCCCGCTCTCCAACTGTGGGTATTCCTCACTTTTATTGTATGCAGCATGGAGAAAGGTGTGAATTTACTCTGTCGGTGTTTCTGTACCTCTTCCTGCGATCAGTTTATTGATCGGATTCCCTTTTGCAGAAAACTTTTCTTCATACTCTGTCATAATATTTCCTTTATTCATCTCTTCATGATGATGCAAGTCGTATGTATAGCTGAGTACTGTCCATCCATATTCTCTGATCTGCTCCAGCGAAAAATTAAACAGCTCTGTGTTATCCGTCTTAAACTCCACTGTCCCGTCTTCTGCAAGGATCTTGTCATAACGGGCAAAAAATTCTGTAGAAGTCAGTCTTCTCTTTGCATGTCGTGCCTTCGGCCATGGATCGGAAAAATTCAAATAAATCCGCTCCACTTCTCCTTTTGCAAACACTTCCGAAAGTTCTTTTGCATCCATGCAAACAAACCGGATATTTGTCAGTTCCTGAAACTCTTCTGTGTCATACTTTTCCAGTGCACGCAATAATACACTGGAATATCTCTCAATCCCGATAAAATTGACATTCGGATATTGCTTTGCCATATTTAACAGAAAACGACCTTTTCCCATGCCGATCTCTATGTAGATCGGATTCTCATTTCCAAACACCTGCTTCCAGCATCCTTTCTGATCTTCCGGACGCTTGATTGCTGCCTGATGGCTCTGTATTGTCCCTTCCGCACGCGGAATATTACGTAATCTCATCTCTTATACTCCCTTCTGTATCCCCTGAATCAAATGTCCTTTCAACGGACCATTATATTATAGCAGAAAACCAGAATATACCAAAATAAAATTCTTATAAATATTTTTTTCTATACAAAATTTCCGCCTGACCAGACGGAGATTTTATTTTCCCTCGTTTGCTCAGGCGGATTTAAAACTGTTTACAGAATCTAAAAACTCTGCTCTTTATTTTATTGTAAGGTAGAACGTTACCGAAGTCATATCACCATACTGCAGCATCCGATATCCTTCTTCTCCCTCTTCCAGTTCATAGCTTGCCGGCAGATTTTTTACCATAGACAGATCAAATCTAAATTCTCCCGTCTCAGTTCCTGTATGTGTCCACTGTCCGGTACGAACACGGCCGTCAATAAATACCGTATAATTTACTGTTGTCGTGCGTTCTTCTACTTCCGGCTCTAATACTTTCACATAAACATCAAAACTGCTGTTGTTTCCAGCTGCATCGTATGCATAGAAGCGAACTTTATATTCACCAGGTGTCTTGGATGTAAATGGCTGATATCCATCCAGACCGTGTTCCAGACCCCATTTGTCTACCTTAAATGTTGCTGTCCCGGAATTGTCACTTACCCACTCTGGTTTTGTGAACATCTCGACCAACTTTTCTTCGGTATACTCTTCACCCTCATTGACCGGGATCTCTTTTCTGTATCCGTTTGCTGACTCGATAGCTGCATAATCAATAACCGGTGCTTCTTTGTCAATATTGGTGATACTGAATAGATGAGCATCTCCTGTCACTCCTGTCACACTTGTCAGCGTCACACTGTACTCTCCGTTTGCATTAAATACCTTTGTGAATGTTCTCTTATTAACCTGTTTCCATCCTTCCGGTGCCACACAATCTGTAGATGTCTTAATTGTCACTGTCACGTCTTTGTTTGTCCAGTCTGTAATATCCTGTGTCAGTTCCACAACTGTTGGTCTCGAATTATCGATCCGTTTTACTTCTACAAACTGTGGCTCTGATACATTTCCCGCAAGGTCTGTTACGGTAAATTTTTTGTCTTTCCAGTTTGCTGTAAATGTCTTCACATAGACATAAGTTCCGTTTTCCTGGCCTTTCAGAGACCATCCTTCACCCGGAAGCTGGATCTCTTCGCTTGTCTCAAGACGTACTTCTTTGGACTGTTCCAGTTTACTGTTGTCCACGATCCACTGGAATGTCGGAGCAACGGTATCATAGTGGAATGTCACTGTCTTTTCATTTCCTGCCTGATCTACAACAACTGCTGTATTTTCTCCTTCTTTTACACCGATTTTTTCGATGTCTGTCAGGTATTTGTACTTGCTGTTGATCTCTGTAACTGTATCATTGACCTTCAGTTCTTTGACACCTTCTGTATCGTGCACTGCGATTCCTGTGATCTTGCGGAAGCGGTCTCCATTTCCTTCGCCTTTGACGCTTACATTCGGAGCCTGTTTGTCAATGCCTGCTACCGTGTAGGTCACTTCTTTCTGCTGATTGTCATTGGAAACTACCGTAACACTATAGGTTCCATTCTGGCTGTAAGCTTTTGTCAGCACGGTATCGGATACGCGAGTCCATCCTTCGATATCCTGAACAGGTTCGTTTGCTGTCAGAGTCACGGTCACATCCTGGTTTGTCCAGATTGTTTCGCCTGCTTCATCCACATTTGAGTAAGATACGGCAACATCCAGATCCACTGCCGGTTCGCTCCACTGTGCATACAGCGTCATATCTTCTGTTACAACTGTGTTGGCATCCACCGGTGTTCCTGTTCCGTCTTTTGATGTATTCCATCCACTTAAGATCTTGTCTCCATTTTCAAATGTAGTCGGGAATCTGCTCTCTGTGATCGCTGTACCGCTTACCACATATGCGTACATCTTATCCCAGCTGTTCACTCCATGATAAGTCAGCAGTTTCTGCGCATTATCAATCACGCGAAGTCCGCCCCATGTTGTATCTCCTGAATTTTTAAATGGTTTGCTCAGATCCAGATTCGGCAAATATGCTCCAAGAGAACCGTCTGGAACTTTCACATAAGCATCGGCATGTGTTGCAAAAGAACCATCAATTGTCGGCGGTGTTGCTGTTTCAATCGTAATATGCAGTTCTCTCTTACCATTTGGTTTACCAACAAATGCCCTGGATCCAATACTTGTGATCGTAGCAGGGAGTGTTACATCCTCTACCAATGTACGTTCGAATGCTGACGCTCCGATCGTCACAACACTTGGCATTGTTACTGTCTCTAATTTCTGAGCTCTTGCAAATGCACTTGCGCCAATTTCTGTCACTGCAGGAAGTTCAATACTCTCAAGTCTCGCTGTATTTGCAAATGCTCCGGCTCCAATCACTGTCACATTCGGAATGGTTACACTTTCCAGATATTTTGTATCCTTAAAAGCGCTTTCTCCAATCTCTGTAAATCCTGCCAAGGAAACGGTCTCCAGACTGGATTTTATGAATAACTCAGCCGGTAATACTGTCGTTGCGGTTCCTTCTGCACCAATCAGCTCCAGATCTCCGTCCAGATTCATTTCCAGATTTGTCAGTCTTGTCATGCTCTTCAATGTTGCAAGATCGTCCTGTGTTACTTTTCCGGACTCAATCACCAGAGATGTAACTCCTTCTGTTGTCGTATTTGCTTTTTCTACTACTTTTGCAAGAGTTTCTCCACCGAGTGACTCTCCGCCATTTACTTTTGCAGTGATATGAATCTCTTCTGCTTTTTCTCCGATCACCGGATAAACGGTCATTTCTTCTGATACAACCGTTTCTGCTGTCACCATATCACCGGAACCATCTTTCTTTGTATTCCAGCCTTTAAGTTCTTCGTTTTCTTTCAAGTTCTTCTGATCATCTTTATGCAGAGCCGCCAACTTATCTGCTGTGATCGTCTGGCCTGTTGCTACATATGCATACTGATCTGCCCATGTGCCACATTTTGCCTTATATTCCACCAAAGAAGAGCCTTCTTCTCTTAAATACAACGAATTCCAATTGATATCCTGTCTCTTCAGTACTTTCGCTACATCAGCCTTTGGATTTACCTGAGCTACATATGCAGCAAGCGCTCCCTGAGGTACTGTCACAGTAGCCGGCCGTGTCACACTAGATACACCGGTAAATGCCGCACTGTCAACAGTCGGTGGAGTTGTTGCCAAAATTGTAATTTTAGCACCGCTCTTATTTCCATTTTTACAAATTCCAAATCGAATATCTTCAATATTTTTAATCGTAGCAGGAAGTGTCAGGCTATCAAGCGCATCTGTGTATTTAAAGGATCCTTCTCCCAGTGTCTCGACTGCATTCATTGTCAGACTTTCCAAACGCTTACATCCATTAAATGCATTAGCTCCAATTGTCTTTGCACTGGACAGATCTAATGTCTCTAACCATGCTCCCAAGCCAAAAGCACTTGCTCCTACTGTAACAACATCTGGCATATGAATCGTTTCAATAGAGTCATATGCTTTTAATCCTCCATTGTAAATTTCTGTAATACCGCCCAATGTGAGTGTTGTCATATCTGCGCGGCTGCTTCCGGCACGTTTAGGTGCAAATTCAATCACTGCGGTATCTTTACTTAATACAGTTGTAGGCTGTCCATCCATTCCGATCAACTGCAGATTGTCTCCAACATTCATTTCGAATGTTTCAAGTCTTGAAATGCTCTTCAAATAAGCCAGATCTTCCTGTGTTACTTTTCCGGAATTGATTGTCAAGGAAGTCACCGCATCCACAGCTACACCAGATTTTTCAACTGCTTTTTCCAGGCTTGCACCGTCAACAGCTGTTCCGTTGATCGTTGCATTGATATTGACTTCTTCCTGAGCATCTGGAAGTTTGATTCCATACCATGTATTATTTTCTTCGTTATATCCAGGGCTTGCTTTATATGCATCCAAAGCACCTTCCGGGATCACAAGTTTCAGATTGTCTACAACACCTGACGCAAATTCCAGACTACGTCCTGAGATACGAACTTGCGGAGGAATTGCTCCGAATTCCAATGTCTCTAACGAAGTTAAATATTTAAATGCATCATTCTCCAACGTTGTTACAGATGGGAGACTTACTTTCGTTGTTGTCCTGTTATTCATTGATCCAAACAACGGACCATCGACTACTTTCAATGACGGCAGATTTAATTCTGTCAAACTATTTACACGATCTAAAGCACTGCTGTCCATTGTCTCTAATCCCGGTGCCTCAAAGCTTGTAATACTTCTACACATTGCAAATGCGTTCTGCTCCATACCCTTTACATTTTTTCCAAGATATACTTTTTCTAAACTATATCCCGGATACGATGCATAAAAAGCATTTAATGGAATTGCATTTCCGGCAAGTCCCCGTAATTCGACATCATCACCAATTCTGAATTCTTTGAGTGTCCACTTGATACGACTAAACTTCTCCAAATAGTCAAAATCTGTATCCCGGATCACACCACTCTCAAATTTTACACTTGTTAATTCTGTCAATTTTGATTGTTCTACAATTTCCTGTAGACTGTTTCCTGTATACTGCGTGCCATTCAGGCTAATCGTGCATTCTGTCTCTACTTTTTCTACTGTAACTTCCAGGTATGTATTATAGGAAGTATTTCCCAATTTATAATTGGCAGATACCTTTTCTGTTCCTGCTCCAACTGCTGTTACAACACCGTTTTCGTCTACATTCAGAATACTGCCTTCCCGAACTCTCCATTCTACGGTTCCACCTGCTTCTACTGCTTCTGGAGTCAACTCATATCGGAACTTCTGAGTCTCTCCCTCTTTCATTGTAGTGGACTTTCCTTCTTCTGGTAATATTTTGATTGGATCTATCAGAGTCACATCTTTTGTTGCTTTATAAACATTGATTTCTCCAGCAGAAGCGTATTTATTCTCTGGATTATCATAGCTTTTTAATACCGTCACTTTTACATCGCTTGCATCTACTGGATCGAATATAATATCCGTGTGCGCTCCATCAGCAGTATTTTCTATCGTACCTGCATATGCAGTCTGCCACTCACTATTTTCTCCATTTTTCACTTCAATTTTGATTTCTTTCCAGATTCCGGCACTTCCCGTATGTTTCCGCTCGTACTCAAGCTTTCCTATCTTGTATGTTCCACCCAGATTCCATTCAATAGTGTATGGTGATTCATGAGTTTCATAGTCTGTATGCCATCCTGTATTGATATCTCCATCAAATGCAAGATTTGCAGGACCTTCATTCCACAAATGTTCCGTATTCTCCGAACTTGCTTTTACACTCTCTTTCATCGGCGCCTGATCCAGCTTCTCATACTTCCAGACAGTCTCTTTTGCCTTTTTCTCACCTGACCATTCCGGTAATGTCATAAGCTGACTTTCTTCATCAGCTGCGAAAGCCATTGGCACAGAAGTTACGGTGACTGCCAGTGTCATTGCCACTGCAAGACCTTTTTTCCCTTTCTTCTTCATAGTGTTCCTCCTTGCTTTTCCCCAAATTTACACTGTGAAAAATATTTTTCCACAGTATACCTATCATTTTTATTATATTTTACCCCCTCCCCTATTTTCTAGCGTTTTCTTGTTATTTTTATATAATATATTGCTTTTTAATGTTCATTTTTAATAATTTTGTACAAATCTATTTTTTTACCATTCAACAGCTCTTTAAATTTTTGATTATTCTCACATGATTTTTGATAAAAAGTGTTAAAATAATCGACAAAGTGATTGTTTTTTCAGCCAAAAGGTGTATGATAGTGTATTATATATTCTGACTAAAAAGGGGGCTTTTTATGGAGTCTATTATTAACAAATTGACGGAGATCGAATCTGCCGCATCTGCGATCGCAGAACATGCGGAACTTCAAAAATCCGTCCTGGATAAAGAATATGAAGAAAAGCGAAAGCAGTTTGATCTGGATCTGGAACAAGAGACACAGGCACATCTGCAAAAAATCCGGGAAGCTCTGGAAGCAGATACGCAGACTCTCTTAGATCAGCAGGCAGAATCAAACGACAGTTGTGTACTTGCACTCAAGAAAGAATACGAAAGCAGGCACACACTTTATGCACAGGAAATTTTAAAACGAATCACAGAGGTGTAACATATGGGAAACTTACTGGAATACAGTGGGATCATCACCAAGCTGCGTGCCATGGAAGCCAGACTGCTCACAGATGAACAGTTTGAGGAGATATCAGCTCTTACAAGTGTCACCGAACTGGTTTCCTATTTAAATACAAATTCTTCCTATCAGGATGTACTTCAGGATATGGATGAGACCATGCTGCATAGAGGCAACATCGAAAAAGTGCTGATTCTCTCGCTGTACCACGATTACACAAAGATTTACCGTTTCTGCGGACCGAATCAGAGAAAGTTTTTAAAACTTTACTTAAAGCGGTATGAGGTGGACCTGATCAATTACTGCCTGCGCATTGTCATCAATCATTATCAGGAACCATTTGATCTGAATCACAAGAAACCGTTTTTTGACAAATACTCGCAAATTTCCATTGAAAAGCTGATCACCTCCAGAACAACGGACCAGCTCGTAGAAAATCTGAAAGGCACAGAGTATTACGAACCGCTGAAAAAACTAAAAGACAGTCAGTCTGTCACCCTGTTTGATTACGATCTTGCATTGAACCTTTATTATTTTACCGCCATGTGGAAAGAGCGCAAAAAGTTTCTGAAGAAAAAAGAACTGGAGCTTTTCACCAGAGACTGCGGCTCCAAGATTGATCTGCTGAATATGCAGTGGATCTACCGGGCCAAGAAGCATTTTAATTTGAAGGAAGCCGATATTTACTCCCTTTTGATTCCGATTCATTACCGGATTTCTGTGGAGCAGATCAAAGCCATGGCAGAAGCGTCTAATATGGATGAGTTTTTTGCTGTCCTTCAAAAGACGCCATACGCAAGACATTATAATTTTGAGCAGGACTTAACGATCGAGCAGATGTATGAGGACTGCCTGTACCATCTATATACAGCTGACCGGAGACAAAATCCCTATTCGATTGCTTCGATCAACATGTATCTCTTTTTAAAAGAAGAAGAACTTCGAAAACTGACCACCGCCATGGAATGTATCCGTTACGGATTAAATTCTGGCGAGACTTTAGGATATGTTGGAGGAAAGATTTAATGATTGTAAAAATGAAATTCATCAATATATCCGGTCCAAGAAATGATATCGACCGGGTGACAGACCTCTATCTGTCCAGATATGAGATCCAGCTCGAGTCTGCTCTGTCAGAACTAAAAACTGTGGATAATCTCCGCCCGTTCGTGGAGATCAATCCTTACAAGGATGCACTCGGCAAGGCAGAAGAGTTTGCAGGATATCTGGAAAACGCAGATGAGATCACCCCGGATACTTCTCTTGGTCTGGATGATATTTTTGAGCTGATTCGTACCACGAATGAGGCTTACCTGAAAATTCAGTCCAAAAAAGAAACGCTCAAAAAAGAAACAGAAACGCTTTTAAACAAGCAAAAACTGATTGAACCATTCCGTCCTCTGGATGGAGAACTGGATCGGATTTTGCACTACAAATACATCAACTACCGGTTTGGACGGATTCCGGTTGAACAATATGGCCGTCTGGAGAAGTATCTGATGGATGATCTGGGAGCTATTTTTGTCAAAGGAGAACAGGATGAAAGCTATCTCTATGGTGTCTATTTTGTTTCACCCGGAGAAGCTCAAAAAGTAGATGCTGTATTCCGCTCTCTGCATTTTGAGAAAATCACCATCCCCGATGAATATACAGGAACACCAGCAGATGCCTATCAAAAGCTGAACCGACAGATCACAGAGGTTTCCCGCAAGATCAATGATCTCAATCAGGAAGCCGCTGATATGCTTGCTCAAAAAGCACCACAGATCGTCGCATCAAAACAACGGCTGGAAGAACTTGCACACAATTTTGATGTCCGGAAAATGGCTGCCCGCATGGAGGATCAGAAAGAAGATTACTATATTCTCTGTGGCTGGATGTCAGAAGATGATGTCACACGCTTTATGGAAGAAGTCAAAGACGATGATAAAGTATTTGTTGTCGTGGAAGAAGATCGGAATACTTACTTTGGAGAACCTCCGGTCAAGCTGCAGAATCCAAAGCTGTTCAAACCATTTGAAATGTTTATTGGCATGTATGGACTTCCCGCCCACAACGAGATCGACCCGACCATCTTTGTTGCCATCACATACTCTTTTATTTTCGGAGTCATGTTCGGGGACGTGGGGCAGGGACTGCTCCTGTTGATCGGAGGTTTTTTGGTCTATCACTTTAAGAAAAAACCACTGGCCGGAATTATTGCATGTGCAGGTGTATTTTCTACAATCTTCGGATTTATGTTCGGAAGTATTTTCGGGTTTGAAGATATCATAGAACCAATCTGGCTAAGGCCGATCGATCACATGACCACACTGCCGTTCATCGGTAAGCTAAACACTGTATTTATCGTGTCCGTAGCGTTTGGTATGGGGCTGATCATCCTCGCCATGATTCTGCACATCGTCAATGCGCTCCGGTCTCACGATGTAGAAAATGCATGGTTTGACGCAAATGGAATGGCTGGCCTTGTATTTTATGCTTCCGCAGTCGCAACAATCGTACTTTTTATGACAGGACACAAAACACCGGCAGGAATCGTCCTTGCAGTGATGTTCGGCATTCCACTGCTTCTCATTCTGTTCAAGGAACCTTTGACGCGGAAGATCCAGAAGCGCGCAAACAAGATGGAAGAAGGAAAAGCAATGTTCTTTGTACAGGGATTTTTCGAGATTTTCGAAACCTTGCTGAGTTACTTTTCCAACACCCTTTCTTTCGTTCGTATCGGTGCATTTGCCGTCAGCCACGCTGCCATGATGGAAGTCGTGCTGATGCTCGCCGGCGCAGAATCCGGCTCCCCGAACTGGATCGTTGTCGTATTAGGCAACCTGTTCGTATGCGGTATGGAAGGCCTGATCGTAGGAATTCAGGTACTCCGTCTGGAATATTATGAGATGTTCAGCCGTTTCTATAAAGGAAGCGGAAGAGCTTTTGACCCATATACCAAAACTCAAACTACAAAAAAGAAACGTTCTTAAAGGAGGATTCCAATTATGACACTTACAACAAAACTTATTCTCATCGCAGCACTGATTTTAAGCATTATCATCCCATTCGGATACTATCTGATCGGGGAAAGGAACCGAAAAAAATACAAACGTGCCATCGGAACGAATGTCTTTTTCTTCTTTGGCGCATTCGTGATCACTTCCATCATGATGTTTGCAGGTCCACAGGTACAGGCCGCTGATGCCGCAGCCGCTTCCTCTTCTTTGTCCACGGGACTCGGCTATCTCGCAGCTGCTTTGGTTACCGGACTTTCCTGTATCGGCGGCGGTATTGCCGTTGCAAGTGCAGCCTCCGCTGCTTTAGGCGCAATCAGCGAAGACTCCAGTGTACTCGGTAAATCTCTGATCTTCGTAGGTCTTGCGGAAGGTGTTTGTCTGTACGGACTGATCATCTCCTTCATGATCCTTGGTAAACTCTAAGATGAAGATGTTTCTTATCAGTGATAATGTCGATACTTACACGGGAATGCGCCTTGCAGGTGTGGACGGTGTCGTCGTACATGAACGAAAGGAACTGCGGGAACAATTAGAAAAAGTTCTGCAGGACAAATCCATCGGCATTGTACTTCTGACCGAAAAATTCGGACGGGAATTTCCGGACATTCTGGATGAATTCCGTCTGGAGAGAAAAATCCCTCTGCTGATTGAGATCCCGGACCGGCACGGAACAGGACGCAAAAAAGACTTTATCACCTCATATATTACCGAAGCCATCGGACTGAAATTGTAAGGCAAAAATTTTTAAAGGAGGAGATCCTCTTGACTTTAGAAGAAAAGATCACCCATCTGCGCACGACATCCATGGAGGAAGCAAGAGCCGAGAGCAATGCCATTATCGACTCTTACCGTGATGCACTGGAAAAAGTATTTGAAGACCATAAAATTGAAGCAAAACGACAGATGCAGACTCGTATCAAAGCGGAAACTGTTAATGCCAGACAGCAGAAAAACCAGGCAATGGCGCGCGCCCAGCTGGATTTAAAACGCCGCCAGGGCCGCATTCAGCAGGAACTAAAAGACAAGATCTTTGAGGAGGCATACGCCCTGGTAAATGATTATATGAAAACCGCAGAATACGATGATTTTCTGCTCCGCTGTATTCACAATGCGATCGTATTCGCAAACGGAGAAGAGATGACGATCTATCTCAATCCTTCAGATGAGGAAAAGCGTTCTTCTCTGGAAGATGCCACCGGCATCCACCTGACGATCAGTGCGGAAGACTTTACAGGCGGTATCCGCGCCGTCATCCGCAGCCGCAATATTCTGATCGATCATTCTTTTAAGACCGCACTGCGCAACGAATACGACAAATTCTTATTCTCAGGAGGTGACAGCATTGTTTAAGACTGGAAGAATTTATGGAATCAACGGGCCTGTCATCTATTTGAAAGGCAATACCGGATTTTGTATGTCTGAAATGGTATATGTAGGACGGGAAAAGCTGGTCGGCGAGGTCATTGCACTGGATAAAGACATGACCACCATTCAGGTCTACGAAGAAACAACCGGACTTCGCCCCGGCGAAGAAGTCATTGCAACGGGAAATCCGGTGTCTGTAACACTGGCGCCCGGAATTTTAAACAACATTTTTGACGGAATCGAACGCCCTCTGGAGCGGATCGCAGAATCCGGGGGAGCGTTTATCACCCGCGGTGTTTCCGTTGACTCTCTGGATAAAGAGAAAAAATGGGCCGCCCACATCACCGTTTCTGTGGGAGACTATCTCCACGGCGGAGATATTTTCGCAGAAGTACCCGAAACTCACGCGATCACGCATAAATGTATGGTACCGCCTGATCTGGAAGGAACCGTGATTCAAATCGTGGAGGACGGAGCGTACACAATTGAAGAGCCTTTGATCACACTGGAACTTTCCAGCGGAGATCAAAAACAGCTTCCAATGGCACAGCGCTGGCCAATCCGTACTGCCCGCCCGACAAGCCATCGTTTTCCGGCTTCAATCCCACTTGTCACCGGACAGCGTATCATTGATACCATGTTCCCAATCGCCAAAGGCGGAACTGCTGCGATTCCCGGAGGATTCGGAACCGGGAAGACGATGACACAGCATCAGATTGCAAAATGGTCCGATGCCGATATCATCATTTATATCGGATGCGGAGAACGTGGAAATGAGATGACACAGGTTCTGGAAGAATTCAGTGAACTGATCGATCCAAAAACCGGAAATCCATTGATGGACCGCACCACTTTGATCGCCAATACATCCAACATGCCGGTGGCTGCCCGTGAAGCCAGCATCTACACCGGGCTGACTCTGGCTGAATATTACCGGGACATGGGCTATGACGTGGCGATCATGGCAGACTCCACATCCCGCTGGGCTGAGGCTTTGCGTGAGCTGTCCGGCCGTTTGGAAGAGATGCCCGCCGAAGAAGGATTCCCGGCTTATCTGGCGTCCCGCCTGTCCGGATTTTACGAGCGCGCCGGCATGATGCACAATTTAAACGGGACTGACGGATCTGTCACCATCATCGGAGCGGTCTCTCCACAGGGCGGTGATTTCTCCGAGCCGGTCACACAAAACACCAAACGATTCGTGCGTTGTTTCTGGGGACTGGACAAAAGCCTTGCCTATGCAAGACATTTCCCTGCCATCCACTGGCTTACCAGCTACAGCGAGTATTTAAACGACCTGTCGCCCTGGTATCAGGACAATGTATCGCCAAAATTCGTGGACTATCGAAACCGTCTCATGGCGCTGCTGAATCAGGAGAGCAGTCTTCTGGAAATCGTAAAACTGATCGGAAGCGATGTACTTCCTGATGATCAGAAACTGATCCTGGAAATTGCCCGGGTCATCCGCCTTGGATTCTTACAGCAGAATGCATTCCACAAGGATGATACCTGCGTATCTATGGAAAAGCAGTTCAAAATGATGGATACCATCTTGTATCTCTACAAACAGGCACGTGCACTGGTGACCATGGGACACCCGATGTCTGTTCTGAAATCAGAAAATATTTTTGACCGTGTCATTGCCATCAAATATGATGTCCCGAATGACCGGCTGGAATTGTTTGCCCAGTATCACCGTGACATTGACGCATTTTACCAGCATGTGCTGGAAAAGAACGCATAAGGAGGGATTTTGCTCATGTCAATTGAATATTTAGGACTCAGCAGCATCAACGGCCCTCTGATTGCTCTGGAGGGCGTACAGGGAGCTTTCTTTGACGAGATCGTAGAGTTTGTCATAGGTGGATCCGAACGCAAGATTGGACGAATTATCGAACTATATGAAGACAAAGCTGTGATTCAGGTCTTTGAAGGCTCTGAGAACATGTCTTTGAAAAATACACACACACGACTGACCGGACATCCGATGGAAATCGCACTTTCCCCGGATATGCTGGGACGGACATTTAATGGAATCGGAGAACCCATTGACGATCTGGGTCCCATTGTTTCCAAGCTGAAACGAGATGTCAACGGCCTGCCGCTCAACCCGGTCATGCGGGAATACCCGCGAAACTATATCCGAACCGGAATTTCTGCAATCGACGGACTGACCACCCTGATCCGCGGTCAAAAGCTGCCGATCTTCTCCGGAAACGGACTTCCTCATGACCAGCTGGCAGCCCAGATCGTAAAGCAGGCGTCTCTCGGAGATGATTCCGATGAAGAATTTGCCATTGTATTTGCCGCCATGGGTGTCAAACATGACGTTGCGGATTTCTTCCGCAGAACCTTCGAAGAAAGCGGCGTTGCCGACCACGTTGCCATGTTTCTGAACCTCGCAAACGATCCGGTCGTGGAACGTCTGATCACGCCGAAGGTTGCACTGACCGTGGCAGAATATCTGGCATTTGAACAAAATATGCACATTCTGGTTATCCTGACTGATATGACTTCTTTCGCTGAAGCCATGCGTGAGGTTTCCTCTTCTAAGGGAGAAATTCCAAGCCGAAAAGGATTCCCTGGATATTTGTACAGTGAACTTGCTGCACTTTATGAAAGAGCCGGTATCGTACAGGGTGTCAACGGCTCCGTGACGCAGCTTCCGATCCTGACCATGCCAAACGATGATATCACGCACCCGATTCCTGACCTGACCGGATACATTACCGAAGGACAGATTGTTCTGGACCGCACCTTAAACGGACAGTCCATCTATCCGCCGATCAGTATCCTGCCGTCCCTTTCCCGTCTGATGAAGGACGGAATCGGAGCCGGATACACAAGAGAGGATCATCAGGATCTGGCAAACCAGTTATTCTCTGCTTACGCCAGAGTAGGCGATGCAAGAAACCTGGCTTCTGTTATCGGAGAAGATGAACTCTCCCCGATTGACAAACAGTATCTGGCATTCGGAAAAGAATTTGAAGAGAAATATATCGGGCAGGGTCCGGAAGAAAACCGCACCATGGAAGAAACCCTGAACCTTGGATGGGAACTTCTGGGACGTCTTCCAAAAGAAGAGCTGGATCGTGTGGATACGAAGATTCTGGATAAATACTATCATCCAACAATTTACGATGACACCACGACTGCCACATCCAGTCCGGGCTCCATCGCAAATCAGAACTAAAGGAGGGGTTCTATGGATCCGCGTACATTTCCTACCAAAGGGAATCTCATGCTTGCCAAAAATTCCCTCACCCTTGCAAAACAAGGCTATGAACTGATGGACAAAAAACGAAACATTCTGATCCGGGAACTGATGGACCTGATCGATGAGGCACGGGATATCCAGGATGAGATCGACAGCACCTTTACCTATGCGTATCAGTGCCTGCAGCGTGCCAATATCGAGCATGGTATCAACATGGTCTCTCAGATTGCCTATACCGTTCCGATCGAAAACTCCATCACCATTCAGACCAGAAGTATTATGGGAACCGAGATTCCCCACGTAAAATACACCCCTTCCGTGCCTGCGCCGACCTACGCTTTCAGTACAACCCGCGAGAGCGTAGACCTGGCTGCAGATGCATTCCGAAAAGTAAAAGATCTGACGGTAAAACTTTCCATGGTGGAAAACGCAGCATATCGCCTTGCCACTAACATTAAAAAGACACAGAAGCGGGCAAATGCGCTGCAAAATATCACCATTCCAATGTATACGGAACTGGTTTACAATATCACCAATGCACTGGAAGAAAAAGAACGGGAAGAATTTACACGACTGAAAGTCATTAAGAGAATGAAACAGAAAAAATCGGGAGGATGATACTTGAAACAGGGGGACTGTCGGAATAGGCAGTCCCTTCTTCATATCTGCTTACTGCAACCCTGACATTCTTAAAGCATTATATTTACAAATATTTTCAGCTTCTTCTTGTGTAAAATCCATTTGTCCCAAAATATCACAATATGTATCGTAAATTTCTATTGCACGTATGCTTCTGCTATCGGGATAATCTGTTGCGAATACTAACTTTTCAACCCCTAAAGAACGCAAAACTATATTCGTATTTTCTATGCCCATTCTATCCACCAAATCAGGTAAGACCGCTGATAAATTAAAGTATGCATTTAATCCATATAATTCTTCATATTGGAATCCACCCAAATGAGCAATTGACAATCTAAGGTTTGAATATTTTCCAACTACATTTCTAATCCTGGCAGGAGAACATACATCATCCAATAATTTCTCCCTTGGATAAGAATGGAGTTCTATGAGAATTTTATGATCATTCGCATATTTTATGATTTGCTCATAATAATCTCCATCTATAGGATATCCCGTATTACTTGGATGAAGTTTGATGCCAATAAATTCTTTTTGCATTAACACTTGTTCTAGTTCAAACAGCATATCCTCTATGTCTTTCCTGATGTCAACGTCAGCAAAACAATAAAATCTATTTGTCTTACCGCTTATCATATTTTTCATATTCTTATTCACTACTTCCACCGCAGGTTCCATAGAAAGCATATACGGATCATTAAATGGCATAATAAAAGCACATTCAATATTATATGTTTTCATTATTTTTTCATAATCATCTATAGAACCATTCACAATAAATCTTCCGTCATAATCTATATTAGCATCTATGACATCCTTTGGAGTCAAGTGAATATGTGCATCTATTTTAGGAATTTTTCTCCAGTCAACCATATATTTTCTCTCCCCACTTTTCTCCTGTCTGATATCTCTTCAACTCTTCCAGTTTTCCTGCTTCCATGCATTACCTCATAATATGTCAGTCCCTTGTTTTCTTTTTTGAAGCATTCCCATTTTACTCTATTTCTCCATTTCTAATTCATGAAATATCTTTCCAGACAAACTCCCCGGCACCTTCACTTTACATCAAAATAATATTTCATCTCTTTCTGAAACGAGGAATGTCTTGGATATTTTCTTTTATACTCCGCAAAAATTTCTTCTCTTGCTCTCTCCGTTCCCATATCTTCCTTGATTTCTCCTACCATTGCCAGCAAAACCGCAACTTCTGCGTATTGATTTCGATGCTTTCCTGACACGATTGCATCCGCTCTGCTATATACCGTTTTTTCCGCCCAAGACAAAATACGCTTCTTTTCTGCCTGTTCCATCGGGTAATACGCCTTCCATCTCTGAAAATAATTCCAGAATACACTTACCTTATGCAGCTGGCTCTCTTCTATTATTTCCTGTTCAAATCCCATTACACAATCAGCATCTTGCATTTCCTGGAATCCAATATAATCAGCAATACGCTCCGCTGCCTTAGATGGCAAAGACTTGCTATATAGATAAAGTAAAAACAACCGGATTCCGTATCGAATAAAAGATGAACTCCATCCCAGAGAACCCGCCGGATTTTTAGAGGCTGATTTTACAGATATAAAATCCCCCATATAAAAACTAAGAAAATAATAGCTATAACCATCTATAATATTCCGGCGCAGTTCTGTATTTCTTATACCATTTCCCCCATTTTCTCTGATTCTGTTTTTAAGTACCTCTTTTCCACGCATCCCATATCGCGCTGCCATTTCCTTTGTACCAAACAGACGCAGAAAATTTTTCTCTGTTGAATCTGAGCAGAAACACTCCCAGCAAAACTTCATCATTTTTTCTTCATGCCCAAGACAGAATGAAGCATATGCTGCTTTCAAACATATCTCTGCTCTGATCTTCAATTGTCTGTTAACCTTCTCAAGAACTTTTTCCCCTGTTTTTTCTATCTTTTCATAATCCTGTGCTTTGCCATACACATCCATAGCAGCAAGATAAAGCGAAGGGTGTACTGCTGCACTTTCATCTGCAATATGGACAAGTCCGTCTATTCCCTGAGAATACAAGACTGCATCTTTTAAAAGCCGCCCTGCGATATCACCCTGTTTGTTTTTCAGAAGAACGATCCAATCCTCCCAAAATTGTTTCTGATCCTTCAGCGCTCCCCTTCCAACATGGAATATCTCTTCCATATGCAGGTTTTTAAAAGCAGAATGATTGAAATACAGATAAAGCATCTCTGCCCTTTTTTCCTTTTTCAACACCTGATAATTCGCATATAAGGTTTGTAATGCCAGCTGTTTCATATCTGTGGCAATAATCCCATTCTCCGCCAGTGTATCCAAACCCACAAATTCCCCATCTTCATAATCCGTACCCACTTCCATTTCCCACAGCCACTCATAAATAGAATTTGCTTCCTGATAACGCCTGTCATTGATACAGTCATTTGCAAATCGGATCATAAACATAATCTTATCCCCAATCTGCTGATTATCATAGTACTCTATTATCCATTCTCTATCCCAGTAATCTTCCCCGTAGTCCTCATATTCTTCTGTATCCAAATATAATTTACCGTCCTCTATCTGCTGCTTCCATTCTTCAATCTGCAATATTTTTTCATCAACAAATCCTTGGGACATCAGACTCTGAGGCGAGATGTCAGCTGTATTTTGTTTCTCTGTGTATTCTGTAATTAAATGCTGCAGATATTCATACTGCTCTTTCGACAGCCGCTTCGCTATCTTTTCTATGATTTTCTGTAACTCTTCTTTTGTCAGCTCAGCCAATTTCAGGTTCTTCATTTTCTCCTCCCTTCAAGGAAAACATTTCTCTTTTCCAGTTTTTCATATATTGTTCCATTTCTTCTCTTTATCTTTTAAAGATAAAACCGCCTCTACCTACCCAATCAGTTGTTCCTTGTCTAGCATATACGTTACATATTTTCATGCAAATCAATATCTTCAACTGTAACATGTGTTCTTGCCTCTTGAAGTAATTTTTCAATTTTATTTATCATCTTATTATCCACTAATTTCTTCATGCTTCCTTCTATATTATCAACTGAATTCACTACACTTACTATATCAGTTCCCGCTGATAGTAGTTGCAAAAATTTTACATTTTTCATATTTTAGAGATACTTTGTGCTGTACACAACACTCCCGAGGATGTCAAGTCATTGCTACAAGTTCAGTAGTAGTGGACGTTACATTATTGCTACAAATCAAGGCAATGATTTTCATTACACCTCCTTCCGTTTGTCATCATGAATACAGAACTTAGTGAAACTTAGCGAAACTTAAATTATATTTCTACCAACTGATTCTCATCCTCCAGCATTTTAATCTTCTCTGCAGTATTCAGAACATTCAGCTGATATTCGGCAATTTCCTGTAGGATTTTAAACCGTTCTTCTTTTTTCTTTCCTTCTTTAATCATCTGCGCATTATGAGATTCCAGATTAGAAAGTACTGTCAATTCATTAATAGTTGCAAAATCTCTGACATTGTTCTTTTTTGCTAATTCAGGATTAGCTTCTCTCCACGCTTTTGCCGTAAATCCAAACAATGCCACATTTAATATATCCGCTTCTTCTGCATATGCCAGCCATTGTAGGTTCTCCCTATAATTCATCTTTGGAATCAAATAATTTTTTACCGCATCCGTCTGAATTAAATAATTATTTTTAGTCAGAAAGCGTTTAGCATTCCATTCACTTTGCTCTAAATTATTTTCTTCTTCCTTCAATCGCTGGAATTCTTTAATCAAATACAATTTAAAAACCGGACTGATTGCAGACGCAAATTCAAAGGCAATGTCTTTATGCGCATATGTACCGCCATATTTTCCACGCTTTACATATAGTCCTATAGCATTTGTTTTATTAATCCATTCTGCAACGCTTAATACAAATGTATGTAAACCCGCTTCAGATTTAAAGTGGTCGAATTCGACCACTTTAAAATCAGAATTATAAATCATTTCCCACGTTCCTAAAAATTCTAATGTATTTCTATTTCGCAACCAGTTTTTCACAACATCTGCGCTACGTGATTCTCCTGTCTTAGCTTTTGCAATATCCGTAATACAAATATAATTATCCGATTCTTCATTCGCTTCTTCCTTTCCTGCAAAATTTTCCATTTTTATCTTATATGCTAATAATCTAAAAACATAATCTGGCATTTTTCTTGTTCCTCTTTCCCATTCCGTTACGGTTCTGTAAGGAATTCCGAAATACTCACAGAATTCTTTTCTATTCATTCCAGTACTTTCGCGTAATTCTTTTATTCTATCTTTTATTTCCATATTCATTCCGTCTCTCCACATACACATTGTGTATATACCATGCCATGTTTTTCCTATAAATAAAATGTTTTAATCTGGCAGACTACTTTCCACGCACAGCACACCCGAGGATGTCAAGTCATTGCTACAAAAAATATGCGGCTTTTTTGCCACGAAAATGGCTCAAAACCGCATATCTCTGTATAGAGGACGTTATATAATTGTCACAAAGTAACTGGGGAGGATGTTACGTCATTGTCACAAAATTCTTTCAGTATCATTCCCATCAATTCCTGTACAATGCTTTCTGATTTAATCCTTATCAGATTATCCCATGCGTCCACTTTGCCTAACAAATTCATTTTTTCTATCAAAATCAGATAAAAATCTGTATTCCCATAGCATCTATTTTCTGGCTTTGTTAGAATTACACTTACTTTTGCTCTCTGCAGTTTCTTTGCCCATTCCGCAACCAGAATCCCGAACTGTCACACAGACAACATTTTCTTTCACTTCCGATATAAAACATTAAACTCTCTGGGAAGAATTGGAACTTCCTCTCCGTTTACATATGCCGCCATCTCATCCATATCCACAGGCTTTACCATGTAGTCATCAACGCCGGAATAAAATCCCTTTCTCTTTGATGCAAGATCATCTAATGCTGTAATAAACAATTTGCCATACTCCAGTCCTCTGTATATCTCTCTTTAAAGTATAGAAAATTAGTATTTAAATGTCTCTATTCTAAAACATCCCGGCATATTATATAAGACTGATACGATTTTTTCATCGCCGTTCTGTCTCTGCTCACATACCCATTTACCAACATGGAAAGTCCCTGCTTCTTTTGTGAGAAAGTCTACTCTCCTATGATCCCTGGGTTTCGTATGGAAACGGATACTGCACATCATTCCTATGATCAGAAACGTATTTTCATCCAGTTCAAAGACGACTCCTGCGGCTGCCGGTGCACCGTCTGTCCTCGGGAGATACTGTATTTCTATATCATAGTTCTTAAACTTCAGATAGCATCCCTGCTCTCCATCTGACTGTTTCAGAAAACACTTCATATGTTCTGTCCCACGGTATTTCAAGTACAGCGGTCTGATCTCTTCCAGCAGCCGGTACACCTCGCCCAATGTCTCTTTAGTCCCGCTCAGATTAAAGGAAAGCGGATCCAGTTTCAGAGCGTCTATCACTTCTGCCGAAAGATCCGAAGGCTGGTCTGCCCACAGATCTTCCACTCCAAAAGGCGCATAGCATAACGCATGAAAATGCAGGAATGCATAAAGGGCATAGGAAGCTGTAACCGCATCTTTCCGCACTTCGGGGATTAAAAGCGGATTATCCGGCCGGCTGTACGTCTTCATGATGTCAGAGACATATGGCACATAGATGTCCGGACCGATGGTAAAAAGTGAAGGCGCCGCTGCTTTCCATACCCACAGCATATCCTCTACCGGTCCTCCGGACGGATAGGAACCCGGATACCACGGAAACTGCTTCAGCCATACGTTCGTAAAGCAGGGAAGCGGACTCTGCGTTCTTCCAGAGACCGAACCAGAGCAGGATCAATTTCTTTTTATATTTGTCCGCCTGCTTTATAAGCGCATCCACAAGGGTAAAATCAAACTTTCCTTCTTCCGGCTCCAGCGTTTCCCAATACACCGGCGCAATCAGCGTATTCAGATTACTCTGCTCCATCTTCTCCCAGATTTCTATTTCCATCCTTTCCGGATCATACGCAGCGGAATTATGTACCTCGCCTGCAAATGCCTGAAAGGGTTGACCATCTATATATAATGTAGAAATTCCGTTGTCATTTCTTATCTCTGCCATGTGCTTCATTCCATTATTTCCCTTTCTTTAGAAAAGAATCTTAGTACGGGCAAGCCAAAGGCGTATTCCACTTATAAGCGCAGAAATCCCAACTGCGATCGCAAATGCTCCTGCCACGATATTCATGATTCCTGAACTTTTCACTGTATGATACATTTTTTCTTCCATATACTTACCTGTTTCATCTACATCCTATTATCACATTTACTCGTTACCCTAACCATCAATCTGCCAGCCTGATTCTCTTTATCATAATCAGCAGATGACGCACTGCCTGTTCCAATTCTTCTCTCGTCACTCTGCCTTCTTCGTATCCTTTTAATATCTGGCGGATTACCGGAGGACCGCCGGGCATTACGATATCGTTTCCTGCCGCAACAGCGTCCGCGCCGTCCACAACCATATCCATATCTCCCCAATCCGTTACAACAGCCCCTTCAAATCCCCATTCCTCACGCAGGATATGTGTGCACAGGTCATGGCTGCCGCCGGCAAATGACCCGTTGATCTTATTGAAGGAGGTCATGATGCATGCGATCCCGGCATCTTTGACTAACATCTCGAACGGCTTTAAATACAGTTCTCTAAGTGCCCTTTCTGTCAGGATTGAGTCCACTGCATCTACATTTTTCCCTGCATTTCCGCGGCGGAATGTCTCCTGCTCATTTGCCGCGAAGTGCTTCGGGCACACAATAACCGGACGGTCATTCTGTACGCCTTTTGTGATCTCGCAGGCACAGACTCCCGTCAGGTACGGGTCTTCAGAAAAATATTCAAAATTTCTGCCGCACAGCGGATTCCTGTGGAGATTCACAGCAGGAGCAAGCCAGACATTTACCTGCTGTTCTTCACATTCTTTTCCTACTGCATCCCCGAACATCTGCCACATTTTTTTGTCAAAGGAGCACGCAATGAGCATTTCTGTCGGCCAGGCAATACCGCCGATCCCGGCAGGGCCGTCCTTATAAAAAATGGATTTGATCCCTTTTTCCGCAATCGCCGGGGAAACATATCCCGGATATCCTGTCGGATGGCTGTTTATTGTCAGCGGATTCCCATCTGCGTCAAAAATTGCAGACGGGTCAGTACGGTCACCCACAGCCGCAAAGGGGGTGCCCGGTCCATAACCCACACAGAGAGAAGCGAGTTCTTCGATGGACAGTTCCGGCAGACTTTGCTGCGCTTCTTTTTCAGCCTGTATACTCTCCCCTCCTGCAAGAATATCCTCTTCCGTTACAGAAATTACCTCCGTCTCGGTCACGCCTCCATCAGGTTTTTTCTCATATACGTCTTCCGGCTGACACCCTGTGCAGTCTTTCTGTGTCAGGAACGAAAGCTTTCCTCTGTTGCATCCCGAGATAGTCAGACGGTTCGCACACTGTTCTGTAAGGACTGTATCCCGCAGGCATACCATTCCCACCGTAAAGGTGTCTCTTGATGATTTTCCCATCTTCAGGAGATAATCGCCTGACTCGATGACCCAAGCGGCTCTTTCCTCATCATAAACCGCCAGTTCTCTCCATGGGATCCAGATCTTAACCTGCTCTTTTTCACCCGGAGCGAGGTCAGACGTTTTCTCGAATCCTTTCAATTCCTGATAAGGACGCTCCACGCCCTCTACTGGATATACCTTAGACAGATAAATCTGGATTACCTCTTTCCCCGACATTTCCCCAATATTTTTCACATCGGCTGTCACCAGAATACCGCCGTTTTGCTTCTTGACCAATGCATCGCTGATCGCAAATGCAGTGTAAGATAGTCCATAACCAAAGGGGTAAAGCACTTGTTTTCCGAATGTATCGAAATAACGATATCCCGTATATATATCTTCCCAATACACGGTTACCGGACTCTTCGTAAAACCTGTACTTCCGTTTTCTTCTGACGAAAGACCGTAACTCTCATAGTCCAGAATATTCTCCAGATGCTCCTTATCCCACGAGAAATGATCTGCCGACGGATAATCTTCATAGTGTTCCGCTATAGTCACCGCCAGTTTCCCGGAAGGATTAATCTCCCCTGTCAAAATGCCAGCCAGCGCAGAAGCCCCTTCTTCCCCCGGGATTCCAATAAACAGAAGGCTTTTTATGCTCGCATATTTTTTCATCCACGACAGATCAATCAGTCCGTTTACATTCAGGACTATCACTACATTAGCAAAATGGGTACAAATATCCTTTAACAGGCTTTCTTCTGATCTGGTCAGGTAATAATCCTCCGGCAGATGACGGTCACACTCTTCTCCACCGGAGTTTCTGCCGATCACGAAGATTGCTGTGTCTGTTTTTTCCGCCGCCTGAAAGATAAGTGTCTCCGGCACATCATATTCATCAAGCGGAGCCTTGTATTTCCCAAATATTTCGTACATGATTCCGCTGTTTACCATTTCGCTGACCTTCGTCCAGTCAAACTCATCCTCTTCCGTTACCTGTTCTGCACTTGCTTTATACTCATAAAATTCTTTCAGCAGCGATTCAGGTTTTATCCCTCTCTTTTCACATTCTTCCAGAATTGTGCCGCACCCGGCTATATTAGCACCACCGGATCCATTTCCGGAATACAAAGTGCCTATCTGTGTCCTTCCGAAAAATGCAATCTCTTTCTTCTCTTTTAAAGGGAGTATATGATCCGCATTTTTAAGCAGAACAATCGATTCTTCTGCTATTTTTCTGGCAATCTTTTTTTTATCCATTTTTTATCCTCTCCTGTTTTCTCATTTCCTGCCGAACCTGACAGCCGGCCTTCTGTAAATCTAACGGATTTATAATCTTACTTCCCGTGCTTTCGCATAAAATGCCCTTTCCATTCCATTGATCCATTTATCTTCTGTGATTCGGTATGTTCCTTTTAACCGGATATCCTCAGAAGAACTTCCAATTTCTGCATCTATATCCCCTTTTTCCACCTTCCAGCGCATCTGCCTGTCAAGAAATGCTGACTGATCCGCCTGCACTGTAAATGTGACCCGCACTTTTTCTTCCGGCTCCATATGGATCCGCTTAAATCCGGCAAGCTCTTTCACCGGACGTGTCATACTTGCGAATCTGTCCCTGAGATAAAGCTGTACTACCTCATCCCCGGCACAGTTTCCTGCATTCTTTACCACACAGCTAATCTGTACCGATTCTTCTGCTCCAATCTCTGCTGCCGATATATGAATTTCTGAATACTCAAACCGTGTATAAGACAATCCATGCCCGAAGCAATATCGCGGTGTATGGGGAAGATCCACATAGTTGACAAATCCGATACTCTCCTGCTGGTGCCATGCAGAACCGTTCGGGTGATTATAATAAATTGGAATCTGTCCGGCGTGATATGCCACGGATACCGGCAGCTTACCGCCCGGGTTATATGCCCCCAGCAGGACATCCGCCACAGCCTGCGCTCCCGTTTCCGCCGGGTTCCAGGCTTCTATGATGGCATCCAGATATTGGTCTGCTGTGTCACTGGAGATTGGTCTTCCATCAAAATGAACCCCAATCAAAGGCTTACCACATGCAGCGGCAGCCTGAATGAATGCGTCCTGACATTCCGGCAAATTGATGTCGGCAGCGTCCACACCTTCGCCCATGGTCGCCATAGAGCATGTGCCGTGCTTTCCTCCCAGAGTCAAGATCACAGCATCTGCTTCCCTGACTGCCTGCAGCGCTTCTTCAAATCTGCTCTGATCTTTTCCGGCAACCGGATACCCGTATGCATACAGAATCTCCGTGTCTGTCATCCGCTCCTTCAGTTCTTCTACCAGGCTTCTGCAGTCCGGCTTCTGCAGGCGCAGGATATCATCAAAAAGCTCCGCTTCGTCTGACTGGATATTTGTACCTGGGACATAATTCACCGGCTCACCATTTGGCAGCATTGCTCCGCTGATCTGCCCGGACTCCGGGCTGCCCTCTACCCCTGCGATGGAGCTTGCGACAGCGTAGACCGACTCCATCATGCACAGATGGGTATATCCGCCGAAGAACTTTCGGGCACAGTCTGCATGAGGCCCGATCAGGGCAAGCTTCTTGATCTTACCTGACAAAGGAAGTATCCCGTTGTTTTTCAGGAGTACCATGGACTCTCTTGCTGACTGGAGAGATAACTCCGCCCCCTCTTTCTTTTCAAAAATCTTTTGACAGGACTCACCATCCATGGCGAACGGATGCTCAAACAGACCCATGCGGAACTTGGCTTCCAACACCCGCAGAACGGTCCGGTCCAACAGTTCTGTATCCGCCTGCCCGCTTCGGAACATTTCTTTGAGTTCTTCTCCATATCCGGTCGCTTTCGGCATCTCTATGTCCATCCCTGCTTCCATGGCAAGAAGCCCTGTTTCTCCGATAGTCTCCCCGATCCGCTGGACCTCGTGGGCATTGTTAATGCCGCCGTAGTCGCTGACACACAGACCGTCAAACCCCATCTTTTCTCTGAGAAGTTCCGTGAGCAGCCTGTGTGAAACGGAAGCCGGCTCGCCATCGATAGAATTATAACAGGGCATCACTCCTTTCAGCCCGGATTCAGAAATCGCAGACTGGAAAGGCTTGCCGTATATTTCTTCCATGAGGCGGGACGGCGTATCGCTGTTTGTCCCGTGGATACCGCCCTGTGAATTGTGAAATCCGAGAAAATGCTTGGCCACACTTTCCGGTCTTCTGCCGCCTGCCTCTGTTGTCTGGATTCCTTTCGTATATGCCGTTCCCAGAGCTGCCGCCAGGGCCGGGTCTTCCCCGTAGGTCTCTCCCTGTCTTCCCATGCGGGAATCCCTTGAAATATCCAGCACCGGAGCCAGAATGTGAGTGATGCCGCAGGCTGCTTCCTGTTTTGCCACCACTTTGGCTATCTTCTCTTCCAGCTCCGGATCCCATCCTGAGCCTCTGGCGATTCCGGAGGGAAAACTGGTTCCTTCCTGAATAAATGCTCCGCACAGTCCCTCCATATGAAAGATTGCCGGGATATGATGAGGGCTTTGTCTCATCACAGTCTCCTGCATCTTCCTCTGCCATCCGGCGGCCTCTTCCAGCGTGCGTATCCTGCGCATTTCCAGAGTACTCACCTGTCCAATCCCGTAAGGCATCTCCAAAGCCTGCTGTTCCATATCATCATAGCTGTCGCCAAAGGGGAAAATGCAGCCAAGCTGCGCCATCTTCTCGTCTAAAGTCATTTCTTCGAGAAGTGCCCGTGCCCGTTCAGCCGGGGTTCTCTCGGTGTCTGTATATTTTACCTTCTGCTGTGCCATTTACTTTCTTCTCCTTTTACATTTGCGCATTCAATTCTTTTAGTACGGCTTCATAAACCGCTTTTACCTCTGGGGCAGAGCTGATTCCTTCAGCCAGAGTCATTCGCCTTGCATACTCGATCATTGGATTGTGTACAAGCTCCGGCAGCATCTCTTCCATCATCTTCATGCCAAGAGGTTCGTCCAGAATCTCTCCCAGTGTACTGTCCAGAGTGAATTTCAGCTCTTTTAAACTTGTGTTTGTGTCATATTCATACACATATGTTCCCGATCCCACCTCTCCCAAAGCGTCGTCGCGCCCTTATTCACAGCATACAGCCATGATGGCAGATCCTCTCTCATAAACAGGAGTCCGGCCGTATCATGCGCTTTTTTCTCAGACAAGACATGACATAAATACGGCGTCCCTACAAATCCTGTGGTCAAATGATTCTGATGATCTTCTATATTGCTCACCAGCATTTGTACAATATTTTCCCTATCCTTTTCATATGCCAGGTTAAAATAGAGAGACAGCGCGCATGCAGTCTGAGTCTCGCTGACGATCCGGCCTCTTGCGGTGTAATATTCTTTCCTAAAAGAGTCCAACGTCTTTTCACGGAGCACTTCATAATATGCCGCCTCTCCATATTTTCCCAGCACATGAGCCGTCTTTGCCACAAGCTCTGTGACGTATATATAGTAAGCATTTGCCACAAAGTAAACATCTGTAGCTCCCACGCTTTTATCTCCCATTTCACGATCCAGCGCCAGCCAGTCACCATACTGGTAATTGGTCATCCACAGCCCGTTTTCATTTACGTGATTGTGAATATAGTCCACCCACTCGTGCATACATTTCCATGATTGTTCTAAAATACGTGTGTCTCCATACGTCTGGTAGACTACCCACGGTATGATCACTGCCGCGTCGCTCCACGCCGCGGAACTGTAAGTTCCCTGTATGTCCGGTACTATATGAGGCACTCCCCGTTCCAGTGAAGATGCCGCCGATATATCCCTCATCCATTTTGTAAAAAACAGAGCCGTCTCCCGGTTGAACGCTGCTGTCCACGAGAATACCTGCGCATCTCCCATCCATCCAAGCCGCTCATCCCTTTGAGGACAGTCGGAGGGGATATCAAAGAAATTGTCACGCAGACTCCAGGAAATATTGCTCTGAAGCTGGTTCACTTTTTCATTGGAACATCGGAACTCTCCGGTCTTTCTCATGTCCGAATGCATTACGCAGGCTGTAAACATCTCAGGTCGTGGATTCTCTATTCCCTCCACGGCAGCATACCGGAAACCATGAAATGTAAAGTGGGGCATCAGAACCTGTTCTTCTCCGTTTAGGATATAGGTGTCCTCGGATTTTGCCGTCCGCAGAGTGTCCGGATAAAATACACCGTCCTGATCCAGGGTTTCCGCATGGCGGACAGTGATTTTCTGTCCTTTTTCTCCCCGGATTCTGATTTCTACAAGACCTGTAAGATTCTGACCGAAATCTACAAGTATATTCCCTTTTGGATCCGTGAAAACCCTCTTTGCTTTCAAGCGCTCATCCACCCGCACCGGCTCATTTAGCTGCGGCGTCAATGCAGTTGGACGAAATACGGCTTCTGGCACCGCAGATACCTTTCCCTCTCTGATATCAGGGGCATTTGTATCAATCGTCTCTCCCATATAGATCTCGCTGTAACGGATCTGTCCGGTTCGAACGCTCCAACTCTCATCAGTCGCAATCACCTCTTCCGTCCCGTCTTTATAACGCACATGGAGCTCTGCCCATACGGCAGTCCGATCTCCATACCGATCCGGCTTACAGTCAAAGCTGAGAATCCCTTTATACCAGCCGTTGCCCACGGTCAATTCCAGGACATTTTCCTGCCCTGTCCCTATTACTATTTTCCGCCTATAACTCAAGCCGGCGCTCCGATTCCGACGGAAGCGCCGGCTCTCATAATTACAATGTTTCTTTCAGCTTTGCCTGCTTCTTGATAATATCTGTTTCTTATTTTTCAATGGTCTTTCCTGCTCTGCGCGCAGCAATCTCTTCGCGCATCTTCGGCAGCTTTTCTTCCAGATCGAATTTCAGGAAGATTACAAACATCACAAGGTTGATCACAACCGGAAGATAATTTGAGACTCCATAGATGGAATATCTCATGGATGTACTTGCGACTTCCAGCGTGGCATCATATGCACCGATTGCCAGGAACGCCGACAGTACTGCTGCACCAAGGCCATTTCCAACCTTACTGCCAAAGCCGATTGCTCCGCCCGACATTGCCACCAGCTTCTTATCATATTTCCACTCATTGTAATCAATGGTCATGGATGTCAGCACGCCATACAGACTCATCATCGGAATCTGTACAAAGCTGCCTAACAGACCGGTCACCACACAAACTGTAAAGTTCGTCGGTATAAAGCAGCGAATGCCTGCGAGTATCGCCGCTCCTAAGAGCCCGATGGAGATTGTCCTCTTGATTCCAAGTCCGGCAATAATCGGCTTGGATAAGATGAATCCCACTACGGTAGCCAACATACCTGCTGCTCCGATTATTCCGACCAGATTATCATTTCCGAAAATCCATTTACAGTAGTATATACTGCCAGATGCCGCGATACCGCTCGTAACACTTGTGGTCAAGTTAAAGAGCAGGATGATCACCCAGTATTTATTCTTCAGAAGCATTGTCATTGCTTCTTTGAAAGGAACCGGCTCTTCCTCTTCTTCAGCAACTCCCTCGGTTTCTTCTTCTTCGTAATCACATGCAAATTTGGCTTTGCGGCCGTTATGGCAGCAGATTGCAAACAGAACAAATACCAGTACACCAAGTACCACACCGTATTTGATCCATGCGGACTGTGTGCCGCCCAGCATATTTGTCACCGGGATCGTGAGAATGGAGATCAGCATTCCAGCGCCATAATTGGCAATCGCACGGAACAGCCCGATACTTCCTCTCTCGCTCAAGCTTCTGCTTCGTACAGTCATAACTGCCGCAAACGGGGTCGCAATAAAGGTATAAAGACCTGCGGATAATACCAGATTCGTAATCAGCGCGTAGATTACGCCCGGAATCTGTCCTGCCTGAATCGGTACGGTAAACATCAGAACCATAATCAGGGCTGCCGGAATAATCTGCGGCAGGATCCATCTGAAATACTTATGGTCGCCTCCTTTTGAATGATCGATAAAATTCCCCGCAATCACATCCGTGAATGCATCAATCACCTTTGAGATTGCCAATACAATACCAACACTTCCGACAGCCAGTCCTACCTTGTCCGTGTAGAAATAATTGAGCTGTCCGACCAGATTCGCCATCAGCCCTAATGCGAGCTGTCCGCCGAAATCTGCCAAATAATCTCTTTTGCGCATTACGCGCCTTGCGCCCTGCTTGTCGTAACGGGGTGCGTTTTTGTCTTTTGCCATCTTTCCTCTCCTCCTGTGTCATTGATGATAGGTTTACTATACTGTTTTTCTATAGATGATTATTGTAAAATAATTTACAAAATTGTAAATTTCATCCTCGTTTTATTAAAACGTCTATCCTATGCTGCTTAGCATCCTGATAGTCTGGTATCAGCCCGGAATCGCAGATTGAACCGTCAGCATAAACCTCGGCTTTTCCATTCTTAATATGTTCGGGATTGCGGATGATAATATGATAATCCGCACCTCTGAAGTATCTCGTCACTTCTGCCTCTTCCCATTCTTCCGGAAAGCAGGGACTGATCCTAAGCCCTTCATAATCCCGTTTTACACCCAGAATACCTTCATACAGCCCCATCATGCACCATGCGGAAGTTCCTGTTGTCCATGACTGATAGGATTTTCCGTAATATCCCGGGTTCGTGGAATAGCAGTTGGTAAATACATAAGGTTCTGCCCCGGACTTCGCCGACGGGTTCTCTTCGCTGTCAGGCATAATCTTTTTCAGCGTTTTCAGTGCCTTTTCTCCCCTGCCCGTACAGCAGTCCATGAGGATCTTAAAGCCGGTAGCATGACAGTACACTCCACCGTTCTCAAAAAGTCCCGGCAGCATACCGGACATCCTTCCCACATGGGCATCATACTCCGGGTACGGCGGCAGATTTAATGGAAAGCCGAAATCCTGCTCCATACTATCAACAGCCTCCAGCACCTGAGAAAGCCTGTCTCCATCCGCGACTCCTGCCAGCACAGCCCATGTTTGTGCGTTCAAATAGATTTTGCTTCCGGCGCTGTCCTGCGTTCCTACGTTTCCCTTGCTGCTTAAGGCTCTCGCATACCATTTCCCATCCCATGCATAGCGGTTGATATCTTCCTTAAGCTGTTCATATTCCTTCTCGATAAATCCGGCATACGCTGTATCGCCCGCATACTCCATCATTCTCTTTAATTCTCTCAGAGCCAGACAGAACTGGTGGGACAGCATCACAGACTCCGCCTCCTGATCATCCGTGATATTTAAGGCGTCATTCCAGTCGGCGAAATAAATCTTCACCAAACCATGCTCCCCTTTATCAAGAATTAAGCGATTAACCGCAGCCTTTACATGTTCCAGAACGGATGCTTTTCCGCCGTCCTGCCATTCAATCTCCGTATCAAGAATTGACAGATCCCCCGTCTCCTTAATCAGCTCGCATACCGCCCAGATGATCCAGAATGGCTGGTCTGAGTAGCGTGTGTCATCATAAGGATACCATGTAAGCACTCCGTGCCCGTCCTGAAACTGATGGCGCAGACATTCCAGGATTTCTTCTTTTGCTTTCTCCTGACGGTAATTCAACAGCGCTACAGAAATCTGCAGGTTGTCACGGACACCTTTCTTTCCTACGATACAGAAATCTGCCTGCTTTTTTACCCAGTTGTTCATCATATGATTAATCTTCTGGTCTGGTGTTTTCACAGACAAAGAGCTAATCTTCTCATAGTTATACGCCTCCGCCTCTGCGAACTCCCGTTCTGTGGATTCTGCATCTGCATACCGCTTTACTGCACTGCATGCCTCTTCACAGGAAGAGCTGATCCCGAATACCACCTGAATCTCTTTCTCCTCTCCCGGCATCAGCGTGATCTTATGCTGCAACACCCCGCCAAGAATGAACAGCGAGGCTTCCGAATTTGTACAGTCTTTTCCCTGCACGACAATATCCGGTCTTTGGAACAGGGCGCAGGCGGAAGCATCCGGTAATGTCAGCGTGCTTGTAGACCCGCAGAACTTTGTCAGGTCACCGTCCCATGCATAAACCGGCTCGGATGAGGCCAGAAACCCATGATACAGTTCATGGGGCGCGAAGGGATGGGCGGAATCACAGTAGATTCCGTTCAGTTCCCGTTTGAATTCTGTCTTCATGCATCGGTACATTTCGTAGTATCTGGGATAAGAGAAGCCTTCCAGATAAAAACTGACCGCAGAGAACATGCTTAACCTTTTCTCCTGCTCTGCTGTATTGCGAAGTTTCAGTGTCCATACCTCATGAAACCCTTTCTTCGGCACGAAAATCCTCCAGGATCCCTCAATTCCATTTTTCTTTGAACAAATCTGCGTGTGCCCGATACTATGTGTACAGCAGTAGTCTTCCACCTCTGTGTTAAGCGGCCCCTTCCCGATATTCCAGCATGTTCCGTCTGCATCATCTCTTAAATATACATATCTGGCATCATCCCGGTTGATCATACACATATCTGCTTTTTCGCTCAGATAATAACTGCGCCCGTGTCCTACCTGCGATATCTGAGCGCAGTAGCGTTCTTCATTCCACAGGTAATTATACCAATAACGCGGTGTTTCCGCATGATAGATCTGGCAGCCGTTCCCGTCCGGCGTAAACTCATACAGACCATTTTCTGCACTTTTCTTTGACTCATAATTCATCTTTCTTTCAATCTCCTGTTTTCTTATTTTGTAATCTCAAAGTACTCCCTTGGGAACTATGCTTATTCACCGACCACAAGTCTGTACTGGATGCCCGGAACAGAACCGTCCATTGCAAACCGTATTTCATCTCCTGTTTTTTCTCCATTCATTTCGGCAATTACTTCCCCGATCGGATTTAACACCTCCAGTTTCGCATTCTCCGCTTTCACACGGATGCAGCCTTCCAGTGTCTCTGCGTACAGTTTGCCTTTGAACTCCACAGCGGCAAACGGAATCCCCATCAGCTCCGGTCCTTTGCCAAATGTTGTCTCGTCCATACCGGTTGTCCCCATTGCCGTCAAAATATATTCTGACGCGCCATCCATCTTAATTTCATCTTTTGCGATCAGAGCCAGTGTAATCCTTTCGTTTTCCACCTCCACACAGATCTTGTCAGAAAGGGAAATCTCTTCTTCCGGCGCGCCGCTGAAATAGCCGCAGTAAGGTGTGTGGATAGAGAAGCGTGCGTGATCTGGGTCAAAAACGATTTCTTTTGTGTCTGAAATCAGCCTTCCTTCCACATAGCCGGTATCTTCCGGCAGAATACCCCACTCTTTCATCGCACTGTCCATGATTTCGGCAAACGTCCGGTAATCTCCGTTGCCCGATGTCTCTCTGATCCGGTCGAACACAAGTGCTTTTTCTCCAAGATGCACTCCCGGTTGAATTTCTTTCGTGTCTTTCGCAGCATTTGCCAGGCGGTTTTCCTCTTTATAACGCCGGAACGCATCCCTGTATTCAGACCATGCATAGTACACGCCATGTTCCGCATCTGAGAGATCAGCGCCGTTTAAAAATCCGGCATTTACCGCTATGTCCGCATTACCCTGATAACTGTCTCCTCCATCCAGAAATACATTGCGCATAGACGTAATATATGGGAAAAAGGTGGTCGGCATTGCATGGAAAAGGGGCAGTGTTTTCAGGTCATTCTGTGTGTATATAACATCTACGCAGTGTTTTGCTACGGAGACAAGCCCTTTCAAAAAGACAGACGCCATGAATCCCCACTGGCAGATTACCGCCGGATCGTTATATACATCGAATACATTCAATATCTCATCTGCCGGCTGGTCATCCCAGTTCTCGGAGGTATGGTGATTATAAAGAATCAGTCCGTCCCAGTCGTTTAAGCAGGCATATGCTGCCATCTGCACAAACGCCGTGGAATGGAAAGGATGCTCACCATACTCGTTCCACTCGCTGAGCATAAAAGGTTTTCCTTTCACAATCGCCAGTGATCCCAGACTTAAAAGGGTCGTTGCCGCCGATCCCACGCCGGTCTGCATAGTCAGAGGATTCGTAGAGACATATTCCATGGGGCCGGCCACCAGGTATGTATTATTCTCTACTGGAAGGAGAGGATGATTAAAATAGCTGTTATTCTCCATCAAGTCGCCGTCTGTATGCCCATACACATCCGCTGCCCCGGCAATTAAATTGCTGGTAACGACAGGAACTTTTGCCCCGAGGAAATGGATATAGTCTTTCATATCCTGATAGAACTTCCGGTTCATATAGATGCCGAACTCCATAAAGTCGGCATATCTTGCCGGTCCTTCCGGTGCATCCCACTCTCCTTCTGGGTCGCTGACCGGCTGATAGAAACTGCCTTCAATCCCCCGGACGGTTCCCCGGGCCGGATCTTCTTCCTCCCCCAGCGCGCAGCAACCGTCCTTTGTCCACGCTTCTTTCAGATGCTCCCGTGTGTGGTACTTCATCAGCAGGAAGTCGTTAAAGCGCTCCTGTACTTCTGCCCGGTAGGGTTTCATCTCTTCCCCTGCATCGCCACCCATATTCCCCTTGATAGCAGTGTCCTCGTTGTTGATTTGGATTGTCACTACCGCCGGATCATCGATAAGCGCCAGTCCCGTATAGGGATTCACATGGCAGAGCAGCTCCTTTGCATACTCTTTCTGGAGTTCAATCATCCGCTGGTTGTACAGACAGTGCCGTTTGATACAGGAGGGTGCGCCGCCCGGATACTCCATGCCGTCTCCCTCTTCAAACTTTCTCGCTACAATCAGGTCTATATGGAGATAGATGCCCTTCTCTTTCAGTTTCGCCGCAAAGTAATCGAACCGTTCCAACCCATCCGGGTTGAATTTCCTGCTGGTACCGGATGCATAGTCCAGAAGAGGCGCTTCCCTGCAGCTGCTCCAGCTTCCCGGCTTCTCTCCCACTGGGGCGTCCGCCGCATGGAGACGGATGATGTTTACTCCCATGCTGGCGAACCGTTCTGCCATTCTGTCCGCCGTCTCATGATCCGGCGTATTGGAACGCGCCGCCACATTGAATCCTAAAAACCGCGCTCTCGTACCATCTTCAAAATAAAGATGCCCCTTTTTCGCTTCGACAAACCCATGTTTTCCCGCAGGCGCATCCAGCAGATGAGAGTAATTGAGGACTCCCGTATTCGGTTCTGCCTTGTGTATCCTGATTCGTTGTTTCATTCTGATCTTCCTCCTATCTCTTCCGGCTCCTGCTACCTTATCATTTTTCTTGCACAGCAACCTTTCTGATGTCAGACTATCACATGGCAATTTATAAATATTGTAATATTCATTTAATTATTGTAAAATAGAATATATAATTTTAGTTTAAGGAGAGAATGGCCTATGGAAACAGATTATCTATCTATGTGTAAGAATTTTTATGCGGCGACAAAAATCCCGGTCACATTACTGAAAGGCAAATATGCAGTCTATACTTCTTTTAATGATATCACCGGCACATCTCCTGCATACTACCGTGAGGATCTCTTTCCCATGAGCGATCATAATCCGACCTTTTGCAGTGATTCTCCGGATATCGGCTACGGACGCCTTTTAATCGAGAATACCGACTATAATCTGATTCTCGGCCCGGTATTCAACGTTCCTGTCACCGAAGAACTAATTCGCTATTCCTCCAGAGAGAGTGGAGTCTCTTTAGAAAACAGGGAACAGTACGCAGAATTGCTCTATGCAATCCCCCTGCTTGGTCAGGCACAGTTTGCCAATTATCTGGTATTTCTCCATCAGTGCTTCAACCACAAGACTGTCTCCGCAGAACGGCTCTTTCTGGAAAATGACAAGCTCACACTGGAGCGCTTTAACCAACAGACGGATCAAATGGTAGAAGATAAGGAAGAAGGAAATGTTCATAACACCTACTATTTTGAACTGGAATTGTATCAGATAATCAAGAATGGGAATACAGACGCCCTGAAGAAATTTCTCTCTGCCACCCGTGCTCCCCTCAAGGAAGGGAAGATGGCAGGCGCACCCTTGCGGCATGCCAAAAACCTCTTTATCAGCGCTGTAGTAAAAGCCGGTATCATGGGTGCAATCCCGGGCGGTGTGGATATCGAAAAAACATACCAGCTCATAGACTATTACATTCAAGAGTGTGAACAACTGCGCACAATTGAAAAAATCAATCAGCTCCAGTATGTCATGCTTCTGGATTTCTGTCAGCGTGCCGGAGAAACACGCATCCCGGAAGGTATCTCCCCGGATGTCTATCAATGTATGACCTATATCCGGAACCACACAAATGAGCCTATCTCTGTAGAAGCTGCCGCCGCTCATACAGGGCGCAGTGCCTCTTATATGATGAAACACTTTAAAGGTGAACTCGGCATCCGGATGGGCGCTTACATTATGCGCTGCAAGCTGGAAGAAGCAAAAAGTCTTCTGACCTACAGTGAAAAAAGTCTGGCTGAAATCAGCAGCTATCTCTGCTTTTCCAGCCAGTCCTATTTTCAGAATGTATTCAAAAAGCAATACGGTGTCACACCGCTCCAATACCGGAAACAGACAAAAGGCCGGTCAAACTGAAGCGCCTGCGAGTTCCACAGCCATCCGGCAGATCCGGGTGGCATTTTTTATCAATTCCTCTCTTGTAATATGACCGTTCTTGAGAGCTGCCGTAAGGTTATCAATTTCCTGCTGGCTTCCCGGCATAAAAAGATCATTTCCTGCGAGAGCCACCTTGTATGCCTCGGGTGCAGGATATTTCGCATCAGCACTTAATATATCAGAGGATGTTACCCAGTCTGTCATTACAATGCCGTCAAATTCAAATTCACAGCGGAGCACATCCTCAAGAAGTTCTCTATGCTCAGAGGTATGCTTCCCGTTTAACAGATTATAAGATGTCATCAGGGCTTTAGGCTGTGCCAGACGAACACAGATTTCAAACCCTTTTAGATAGATTTCCCTCAGCGCACGTTCACTGACTATACTGTTATTGTTATACCGATTTGTCTCCTGATTATTCGCCGCAAAATGCTTGATGGTAACCCCACATCCGGGATGGCTCTGCACCCCTTTCGTAAGTGCTGCCGCGAATACGCCGCTTATCAGCGGGTCTTCTGAAAAATATTCATAATTCCTGCCGCATCGTATGGACCGATGGATGTTAAGAGCTGGAGCCAGCCACAGATGAATGCCAAACCGCTCCATTTCGCTTCCTACGATATCCCCGCAGCGTTCTGCAAGCAATGGATTCCAGCTTTGGGCGATCGAGGTGCCGATGGGAATTGCCGTCGCATACTGCTCAAAGATCTCACTGTCCTCTCCGGGCTGCGGAATCATGCTGTTCATATATGCGCGCTCATCCTCGGTCAGAAGATTCTGCATTGTCTCCGGCATTGTACTCCCCAGACTATGTATTCCATTCTCATCCTGGAAGCACTTTTGAGAAAGCCGCAGTCCTGCCGGTCCGTCTGCCATAACGATCACGGGGATTTCTCCCACTTTTGCCGTCTCGCCTGCCGCGCCTGCAACCGACATAGAAGCATTACCGATGATGCCTGTCACTCCGCCTCCTGCAACGAAAGCACCCACATTCAGGCTAATCAGTTCTTCATCGGAAAATCCCTCCATCTCCGGCATTGGCTCATCTTTATGCTCATAGACTACTTTCACTATATCCACGCTGAAAATATCTGCTTCCAAAGATTGTATCTTTTTTCCTACTCTGTCCTTTCTCTTTCTTTCCGGCTTCCAGTCTGTGAAATCCGGTTTTCCAAAACAGTTTTTTACTGATTTTATAACCAAAGTTTCCGGTACTGATATGACACCGCAGACTTCCGTATCTCTGCTGCTGTTTCCCATTCGGAGGGTATATTCCCCTTGTTCCAGAATCCATGCCGCCTGTTCTTCGTCGTAAGATGCCAGATCCGTCAGTAAGAATGAAAGTTCAACTGTCTGTTTCTCCCCCGGTTTTAATTCTTCTGTCTTTTTCCATGAAGCCAGAGTCTGATAAGGCTGATCCAGCTTTCCTTCCGGCACAGAAACGTATAACTGTACGACCTCTTTTCCACAGAAATCACCTATATTCACCACTTCTGCACCTATTTCGGCAGTCATTTTATCCAGTTTCAGACCCTTAAAACGGACTTCAAAATTTGTATAGGAGACACCGTATCCAAACGGAAACAGTACCTCTTTATCCACACTGTCAAAATATCGGTATCCCACATAAATTCCTTCCTGATACCGGGTATCATCCTGTTCTCCAAATGACGCAAAATCCGGATAATCCTTCCATTTTGTCCATGTAGTCGTCAATTTGCCGGAGGGATATGTTTTCCCAAGAACAAGATCCGCAAGAGCGCTTCCTGTCTGCACTCCAAGCTGCGACAGAATCAGGATATTCTCCACTTCCATGACAGGTGAAAGATCTACCGGACCTCCTACATTCAGAACCAGCATAAACCTTCTGTACTGCCGTTTCAGCTCAAGGATTGTCCGTCTCTCGCTTTCTGTCAGGAAAATATCGCCTTCCCTCGCTTCCCTGTCATTTCCCTCTCCTGATATCCTTGCAAGGACATAAATGGCTGTCTCACCTTTTACATTCAGTGGCAGATCATATTCCGGCTCCGGCATGACAGCTCCCATCCCTTCGATTACGGGATGTGTATGATGCTCCTGCGCCCTTCTTCGGATTTCTTCTGTAAAACCAGCCTGCGCTTTGTCATATATTTCGTCATAGGCATCAAGCCAGTCTCTGGAAACAATTTCAAACCCAGCTTTCTGAAATCCATCCTCTACTGTCTCAAAGAATCGGGAATTCACCTCTCCGGAACCGGTTCCTCCTTTTACCGTCTTACGCACACCGTTACCATACAGTGCAATCTTTCCCGGCTTGCCAAGGGGGAAATCGCCGTTCTTCTTGAGAAGTACTGTACACTCAGGAAGAAGCGGCCGCAGTATATCCAGATGCTCCTGTTCGTATTTCTGAAGTTCCATAAAGCATGCTCTCCTTTCTGCAAAAGTTCATTTACTGCAGATATTTTATCAAAAGTGCTTTGGGGAATCTTTCAAAATAGTGGATAGAATTGTAAATTAATATCTATAAAAGTCAAAATTTTACTTTTTGTGTGGAAAAGCAAATCCATGCGGAATTTTACTTTTATAAGAAATATTCTGCAATATTTTTTATATTACAGAAAATACTATTTAGTAAAAACAAGCTTTAGTGTACCCGGGACCAAAAATTCCCTGCACCTGCCTGTATTCTTTACATGAACCGTTTCCACCTGCCCATTGATCTCCACATGTGCAATAAACCGATTGGGACGGTCTATGAAACGCCCCTCTGTGATATGTTCGTACTTCATTTTTTCTGCTTGACCACGCTTTCTATTTTTTCTTTGTTCCTCTTTACACACTGTATATGCCATAGCATGTTTTCCTTATATCTACAACATTCTCACTTTGGGAAACTATTCTCCAGGCAAAGTGCTCCATACCCCAGCTGATTATTCGGCCACCTTTCATATCCCGGCAAATGTCTTGCCCCTCTTCTCAGATACGCTTTCACCTTCTCCCCATACAGATATGGATCATTCCCGCGGATAATCCCCCATTCCATCAACAATGCGGCGCTTCCTGTCACAAACGGCACTGCAAATGAGGTACCTGAATATTCTCCGTAACCGCCTCCTGCCTTGGCTGTCGTTACCCGCACTCCCGGTGCTGCAAGATCGGGCTTTTGCACCCACATCTCTGCATTCTTCTCCAGTGCGCCGCGTCCGGAAAAATCTGCATAGGAAAAACTTCTTGCATCGTAAGCTCCCACTGTTACCACTCTGGACGCGGTTGACGGAATGGTAAGTGTATCACTGCTCACAGGGTTTAAAAAAGCTGTGCCCTGATTCAAAACACCCTGACTCGGAAGCCACATCTGATAAATACCGGTCACAACCTTTCTGGGTGTCAGCACAAACTGCCATACTCCGCTGTCGATATAGGATCCTGTCGGGATAAAATCAAAATAAATCTCCTGATTGGTCTGATATGGACTTGGTTTGCCATAGTAAAGCAGGATTTCTGTTCCCCCGATTCGAAATCTCTGCGTTCCGAGCCTTTCGGAAATTGGCCCTACACGAACCCCTGACGGCCCGATCACCGAAATATCCACCTCATCTACATAAGATTTCCAGAGCTGTACATTCAGAGCAGGTTCTCTCTGCTGCACTCCCAACTCTACTCTTTGCTCTTCCCACTCTTTTAACATGCCGGAAGTATGCCCTGCGGATGTTCCCTCGTTTCCGCTCCCAACACAGATCACACTTTTCCAGTAATTCGACATATCATCCAGATATCGTTCCAACAGAGAAGTTCCTTCATGGGAACCGTATGTATTTCCAAAACTGATATTGATCGCCACCGGCATCCGATATTCCAGTGCTTTCCGCAAAACATAGTCCACACCCTGCATCAGTTCCGTTGTCCGCGGAAACCCTTCCCGTCTTGGATTTCCCAATTTCACGATCAAGAGTTCACTCTCCGGTGCGACTCCCGCATAAATACCACCGACACTTCCTCTTCCGTTTCCGGCTGCAATTGCGGCAACAGAAGTCCCGTGCCCCGACACATCCCGACTTGGTACAACCTGCTCCTGCCTGACTTTTGTCGGTTCCTGAAGTGCCGCATTGATCTGATCCTGCGTATATTCCGTTCCCAGAAAATATCCTTCAGGAGGATTTCCCGCTATACTTTGATCCCACAGTGCACGAATCCTTGTACTTCCATCTGTATTTCGAAAATCCGGATGAGAGTAATCAATCCCACTGTCAATCACCGCTGTAAGAATCCCTTTTCCGTACAACTTTAACGGAGCTGCCTGTACCGAAAGAATACAGGATGCTCTCTTTCCGTTCGCCGCTTCAAAAAACAGCCGTTTCGGCTTCTCAATATATTCAATCTCCGGAATCTGTGCCAACTGCTCTATCCGGGATTCCGGCACAGTCAGAATTGCATACTCATTCGATAATTCCGTAACAGAAGAGGCGATTTCACGAACCGCCTCCAGATTTCCCGAATATTTGATGATCAGATCCCACTCCTGGTCCAAAGGCTGATACCCCACCTCCAGCTCCAGTGATTTTTCACGCTCCTCACTCGTAGCGTCCAACGCAAGATTCAAAAGATTTTCTGCTTTTTGGCTCATCTATTTCCCGGCTCCTTTATAAGGTGCGTATTCATATGGAAGAAAATATCCCTTCTCATGGCGGCACACCGGACATACAGATGGGGCCTGCTTTCCGTCATGGATATAACCGCAGTTTGTACAGATCCACCGACCTTGTTCTTCCCGGCTGTAATAGGTGCCGTTTTCCAGCATTTCTGCGATTTTCTGAAATCGCTCCTGATGAGTATGCTCAATTTCTGCAATCTGGAAGAATGTAGACGCCGCCTCCAAAAAACCTTCTGCCTTTGCCGTACTTCCAAACGCAGGATACACATCTTCAAATTCTTCCTTTTCATTATGCTCCGCTGCTCTAAGAAGCTCTTCTAATGTATCCTGCTGATCCACCGGATAGGTCCCGTCAATCTGGATCGTGCTCCCTGTAAACTCTTTCAGCAGCTCATAAAACCGCTCTGCATGTGCCCGCTCCTGATCTGCTGTATACAAAAACACGTCCGCAATGGTATACATCCCCTTCTCACGGGCTTTTTCTGCTGCAATCGTATATCGATTTCTCGCCTGACTCTCCCCAGCAAACGCCCGCATCAGATTTTCCTTTGTCTCGCTTTCAAAAAAATTACCAGTCATGATACACACTCCTTTTTCGTTTCATAAAAGTAGTATGTTTCATGACTGGCAAAATATGCTTCTGCTTTTAAAATTTTATAAAATTAGTTGAATCCAATCAGTCTTCTCGCCACACTGTATGCCATAGAAGACACTTTTCTTCCTGATTTTCCAGGAAGGTTCATAGTCTGTCCCAAAATTCCATATCGGATCTTCATATAGGTTTTATAATCTTTCTTCTTCAGATATTTCCACAATTCTTTCTTTTTGATCAGATTTTCATTGACCTTCGAACGAATACATAAAATCGAAGATACTGTCATCATAATAGCAAGATAATTGATCATATATTTCCTGAGCTTTTTACTCTCTACCATACGTAATTCATACATCGAGATCATAGATTTTGTTACATAAATCTGCTGATCGATGCGGCTGATCATCACTTTCTCATTCACAGACTGATCCTCTCGTCCGATAAAATAGCGATAGAAGTCCACATCCATATAGTATAATGTCCGAACATGAGGAAGCGGGTAATATACATAGATATTATCCACATAAAACGTGTGCTTCGGCAGCTTCAGCTGACAGAGTCTCAACATCTCAGTCCGGTAGATCACGGAATGCATGAGAATATACTGATCCAGATGGAAGCTTCCGATATCATCCCAGCGGAACACCTGATTCTGCGGAAGTACATTGCGGTAATGAATGACTTTTTTATGCGTCATCCCAACTTTCTCATACACATAATTAGAAATCAACATGTCTACTTTAGAATCTGCATCCACAAATTCCTTCACTGCACTCAATATCTTCAGCAGAGCCTCTTCATCTACCCAGTCATCACTGTCCACTACTTTAAAATAGACACCTGTGGCATGCGCCAGACCTGTATTGACCGCATCCCCGTGACCGCCGTTTTCCTTGTCTACCGCTTTGACGATCCCCGGATATTTTTCCTCGTATTTTTTTGCAACCTCGCTTGTCCCGTCTGAGGATCCGTCATTAACTACAATAATCTCCACATCTTCTCCTCCGGGCAGGATCGACTGAATTGCTTTTTCCATATATGCCTCTGAATTATAGCATGGAATTGCAAAAGATATATATTTCATGTCTACACTCCTTTTCTTCAATATAGCAATTATACTGTACTTTTATTATTTTTCCAACCATTTTATTGTAAAATACCACTCCTTCCTTTATAGTATTAGGGAGAACACTTATTTTTATAAAAGATAAATTGGAGGAACACTATGAAAAAAAATGCAGTTGTAGGACAATCTGGCGGACCGACTGCCGTTATCAATGCAAGCCTTTACGGGACTGTATACGAAGCATTAAACCGCGAAGACGAGATTGGCACTGTTTATGGGATGATAAATGGAATTGAAGGATTTTTAAATGATCAGGTCATGGACATGGCGCCACTGGAAGAATCAAAAGAACTGGAACTGATCCGTACCACCCCCGGCTCATATCTTGGCTCCTGCCGATACAAGCTTCCGGAAGATCTCAACGATCCGGTTTATCCACAGCTTTTTGCACGCTTCGAAGCATACAACATCGGATATTTCTTCTACATCGGAGGCAATGATTCCATGGATACTGTCAGCAAGCTTTCCCGCTATGCCGAAAAGATCAGCAGCGACATCCGTGTGATCGGAATTCCAAAAACAATTGATAATGACCTTGTCGAGACAGATCACACACCGGGATTTGGAAGTGCCGCAAAATACGTCGCTTCTACTGTGCGGGAGATTGCTATCGACGCATCCGTTTATGACAACAAAAAATCCGTTACCATTGTTGAGATTATGGGACGCCATGCCGGATGGCTCACTGCTGCCAGCGCACTGGCCAGAAAGTTCGAACACGACAACCCGGTTCTGATCTACCTTCCGGAAACAGACTTTGACCAGGATGCTTTTATTGAGAAAGTCCGTACGTCTCTGGAGACTACACCAAACCTGGTAGTATGTATTTCCGAGGGAATCCACGACAACACCGGTACATTCATCTGCGAATATTCCAATGATGTCGGAACAGATACATTCGGCCACAAAATGCTCACAGGTTCCGGAAAATATCTGGAAAATCTGGTGAAAGAACGCCTTGGCGTCAAAGTACGTTCTGTAGAACTCAATGTCTGCCAGAGATGCTCTTCTTCCATGCTTTCCAAAACAGACCAGAAAGAAGCCATTGCTTCCGGAGCTTACGGAGTAAAAGCTGCTTTAAACGGAGCCAGCGGAAAGATGGTTGCTTTTGAACGTCTGGACGGAGATGACTATCAGATTGATTATGTTTTAAAAGACGTCAACGTCATCTGTAATCAGGAAAAATGCGTCCCTGTTACATGGATCACTGCAGATGGTTCTGACGTGACAGAAGATTTTATCCGGTATGCTCGTCCGCTGATCCAGGGAGAAGTAACCGTTCCCACAGAAGACGGCGTTCCTAAATTTGCTTATAGAAAGTAACTATTGAAACAAAAAGAGAGCGGCATTCGCTCTCTTTTTTCTACTGAAATGCATTGTCATCAGAAAGTGTAATCAAGTGTAACCAAAAACCGAGTTCTGAAATACTTAACAAAACTCTTCCCAGACATGCAAAAAAGCCTTGAAAATCAAGGCTTCTTCATAAACTGCGGATGACAGGACTTGAACCTGCACGGGATGCCCACTGGACCCTAAAACCAGCGCGTCTGCCAATTCCGCCACATCCGCATATACAATTTTGGAAAAAATAAAACAAGCAAAACTGCTTGTTCTACAATGAGCGTGCGGGGATTCGAACCCCGGACAACTTGATTAAAAGTCAAGTGCTCTACCAACTGAGCTACACGCCCTTATTTTCTTATAATACCCGCTAATCCAGGTAAACTGGGCTAGCTGGATTCGAACCAGCGAATGCAGGAGTCAAAGTCCTGTGCCTTACCGCTTGGCGATAGCCCATTAGTAAACTCAACTATGACACTGCTTAACTAGTGCTTCTTATAAAAGAAAAGGGTGGGTAATGGGACTCGAACCCATGATATCCAGAACCACAATCTGGCGCGCTAACCAACTGCACCATACCCACCATACCGAGCCTGGGGGGATTCGAACCCTCGACCTACGGCTTAGAAGGCCGTTGCTCTATCCAGCTGAGCTACAGACTCGTATAAACTTTATCCCCGTTTATAGGCTCCTTACAGATCACTCTGTAAGAAAGCGGGTGATGGGAATCGAACCCACGTATCCAGCTTGGAAGGCTGGTGTTCTACCATTGAACTACACCCGCGAAGTCGGGGTGACAGGATTCGAACCTGCGACCTCCTGGTCCCAAACCAGGCGCTCTAGCCAAGCTGAGCCACACCCCGTTATTCGCTTTTGTGCCGTTTTCTCCGTGACACAATAGCTATTATACATAAGGGGATACCAATTGTCAACAACAAATTTCAATTTTTTTAAAAAAATTTTTTCGCACCTTCTCCAACCTTTGCGAAAGCCCGAAAATACGCTATAATATCCATATTCTATAAGAAAGCAGAGGTACTTATTATGTGGGCTTACAACGAAACATTTTATCAAATTTACCCGATTGGATTCTGCGGTGCCCCGACTCACAACGATGGCATCTGCGTTCCGCGTATTCTGAAATTGAAAGACTGGAGCAGTTATCTGGAGAATCTGCAGATCGGTTCTGTTCTCTTAAATCCGATTTTCGAATCTGACAATCACGGTTATGATACCAGAGACTTTAAAAAGGTGGACTGCCGCCTTGGAACCAATGAAGATTTTCAGGATGTCTGTGACGATCTGCATAAGCATCATATCAAAATCGTGCTGGACGGAGTTTTCAACCACGTTGGACGCGGTTTCTGGGCATTTCAGGACGTTCAGGAAAAGAAGTGGGATTCTCCTTATAAAGACTGGTTCTACATCAATTTTGACGGTGACAGTTGTTATCAGGACGGATTCTGGTATGAGGGATGGGAAGGACATTTCGAACTGGTCAAACTGAATCTGCAAAATCCTGCAGTCACAGACTACTTATTAGACTGTGTCCGCTTCTGGATCGAAACATTTGATATTGACGGACTTCGCCTGGATGTGGCATACAGTCTGGACCATAACTTTATGCGGAGACTCCGCTCATTTTGCGAAGAACAAAAGCCTGGATTTGTTCTGATCGGTGAAGTACTATTCGGTGATTATAATCTGATTGTAAATGATGAGATGCTGCACAGCTGTACCAATTACGAATGCTACAAGGGAATCTATTCCAGCCTGAACAGCATGAATCTGTTCGAGATCGCACACTCCCTGAATCGTCAGTACGGACCGGAACAATGGTGTATCTACCGTGGAAAGCATCTGATGAGTTTTGTGGATAATCACGATGTCACACGGATTGCCAGCATCCTGACAACCCCTGCACACCTGCCTCTGGCTTACGGTATTTTATTCGGTATGCCGGGAATTCCCTGTATTTATTATGGAAGCGAATGGGGCGAAGAAGGTATCAAGACTCCGGACAATGACTATGCGCTTCGTCCATGCTTTGAGGCGCCAAAACCGAATGCACTGACTGATTTCATCCACCGACTGATCACACTTCGACAAAACAGTGATGCCCTCTGCAATGGAGGATACCGCAATATCTCAATCACAAACCATCAGCTTGTCTTTGAACGCCGTACAGGGCAGGAACGGATTCTGATCGCCATCAACGCGTCTGAGAGCGATTTCACGATCCATCACGGAGAATTGCTCGGAACATTCACCGATCTGCTGAAAAGCGGTTCTGGGAATATCTCACAGACGCTGAATGGCTCTCTGAATCTTCCGGCTTACAGCGTACAGTATCTCCAGGTTATGGAGGACAGCTGTATGAAAAGCGATATCGATATAGCATAACAGTGAAAGTAATGACCTATAATTGAAATGGCAGGTGACGAACGATGATTACATGCAGAGATATAAACAACCTGAGATTAGACGGAGTCGAGCTTCTGACCGGTGAAGCGGGCTTGGAACGCATGGTATCCTGGACATACATAGTGCAGACAAAGCCATATAAAGATCATATGAATCCGGGCAATTTTGCGCTTCTGGTCGTGGATTTTCTGCGATATTCAATCGAGGATGCATACACTGCAATGCTCGAGCTGAACGAGCTTGGAATATCAGGACTTGCAATCTCAGTTGAGGAGGACAAGGAAGCAATTCCACAGCAGATGATCGAGAAGGCAAAGGAATTGAAACTGTCGTTGTTCTATATACGGTGGGAGGGTGCAACGTTTGTTGACATCGCACAGAGTATCGGTGAACTGATTCTAGAAACCGAAGTGGACAACAAGCGAACCGGAGATTATCTGTACAACTTGTTATTCGGGTACGAGGTCAATGATAAGTATATCGAGAAGATTTCCGCACAGTTTGGGCTGACGTTTGACCGGCCGTATCGTGTTGGTGTTATTGTGATTGACCGGAAGTACGGCATGAATCTGGAACAGGATGAGCATACCTATGTTTATTATACTGATTGCCTGAATCGCGAGGTACTTCACATGAAGAAAAAACCGATGTATATGCGGTTTCTGAACAAATTTGTGTTGCTTTTTGAGGCAAAGGAAAATAAGGAGACAGAACACCAGATTGAGCAGATTCTTAGAGAGCTTGATAGTCGGACGCCTTTTGCGGGGGTAATCCACAGTACCTGTATTTTGGGAGCGGCTTATACGAAGCCGGCGGATTTCGGAATAAGTTATCAGGAGGCGAAGAATCTGATCCCGAAGAAAGACATGCTGCCGAATCCGACGAACAAGAAGGTTCTGAGTGCAAGCTCTATGGGAATCTACAAATATATGTTCAACAGTGGTAATCAACAGGAAATTCTTAATTACTGTAATGAAAAGCTGAAAAACCTGGAGATGTATGACAATGCAAACGGTTCTTTCCTGATTGACACTTTGGTGAATTACTATATGTGCGGATTCAATGTCGGAAAGACGGCAGAGATGATGTATGTGCATCGGAATTCCCTGCAATATCGTCTGAAAAAGATTGAGGAAATACTGGAAATCAACCTTGATGATTCGATGGAATATCTGGATCTGGTCAACTGCATTCTGGTAAAAAGGCTGATGTTTCATTAGTAACTGTGCAAAATGCACAGTTAAATTGTACGGGATTACTATTGCAAAGAGGCTTTTCGAAGTATATCATACTCAATAAGCAAAGGCGCTAGAGAATTTTATTTCTCCGGCGCCTTTTTTATTCTCTATACGGGAACTCCAGAGAAATCACTCGGATAGAGGGCAAGACAAAAAAGAACAATCAGAAACAAAGCTTCAAGACATAAGGGAGGAAATCAATATGAAAAGCAGAAAAATCGCAGCATTGGCACTTACAGGAGTGATGGTTGCCATAAGTTTATCAGGATGCGGAGCATCCGATAAGAAAGCATCGGAAGCATCACAGGCTTCTTCAACAACGGATTCCAATAAGAAGGTCTTAAGAGTTGGTATGGAATGTGCATACGCTCCATTCAACTGGACGCAGGACACCGACACGACACCTGATGGAAGTAAAGCAGTCAAGATTTACGATTCTGATTATTATGCATACGGATATGACGTAGCAGTCGCACAGATGCTTGCCGATCAGATGGGAATGGAGCTTGAGATTCATAAGGTTGAGTGGTCATCCATTGGTATTTCCCTGGACGCGGGCGATTATGATGCAATCATCGCAGGCATGGGCAAGACGGCAGAGAGAGACGCATCGTATGCATTTACCGAGCCTTATTATTACAGAAATAACTGTATCGTAGTAAAGAAGGGTGGAAAGTACGCCGATGTCAAAGGGCTTTCCGATCTGGCAGGAACAGGCTGTAAGGTTACCACACAGTTAGGAACCGGCTGGATTTCACTTCTTGATCAGATTGAAGGTGCTGAGCAGTCCGGTAACTTCGAGACAACTTCAGAGTGCTTTATGGCAATCTCGAATGGAAGCGCTGATGTATGTATCGTTGACCTTCCGACTGCGGAGTCCGCAGCACTTACCAACGATGATCTCCAGATCATTCAGTTAGATGAGAATGATGGATTTACAGGAGATGATGAGATGGTTAACGTATGTATCGCAACAAGAAAAGATGATACCAGGTTGAGAGATCAGATTCAGGATGCGATGAATGCGATCGGCTGGAATGATAAGGACAAGATGGACGAGCTGATGAACACCGTATTAACACAGCAACCAGCAGCTAACTAACGAATAAAGGTTTGAAAGGTAGAGAGATATGATTTTTGAAAGTCCAAGTAATTCATTTGAATGGATGATATTTCTGGCGCAAAAGTACTCAAGCATGTTCGCCAAGGGAACCTGGCTGACACTGTATATTGCAGTGGCCGGCACATTGCTTGGCTTTGTACTGGGATATATCGTAGGTATTGTAAATGATATAAAGCTCAATGAAGGCGACACTGTTATTAAGAAATTTCTGATTCGGATCATGAAAGTAATATTTACCGTTTATGTTGAGGTATTCAGAGATACACCTATGATCGTACAGGCAATGATCGTATATTTCGGAATTCGTCAGATGGGATTTGAAAATCTGACACCAGTATTTGCAGGTATTGTCGTAACGGTATTAAATACAGGAGCATACATGGGAGAAACCGTAAGAGCCGGAATCGGTTCGATTGATTTAGGTCAACGCGAAGGCGCATGGGCAATGGGAATGTCGCCATTTAAGACTATGCTCTATGTTGTACTTCCGCAGGCTTTCAGGAATATTATTCCTGAGATGGCAAATACGTTTCTGACAAACCTAAAGATGACATCGGTATTAAATGTTATTGCAGTACAGGAACTGTTTATGGCAGCGAAAACTGTCGGTGGAAACTATTACAAATACTTCGAATCATACCTTGTTATCGCCGTCATCTACTTTGTTCTTTGCTTTGTATTTGACAAGCTGTTCAAGCTGATTGAGAAAAAGATGCAGGGTAAGACCGATTACGCACTTGCAATCGAGTACATGGATAATCAATAGGAGGAACGCTATGAGTGAGTCAGTAATTTCAATTAAAGATCTGAGCAAATCATTTGGAGATCATGAGGTCTTAAGAAAGATTGATATCAATGTGAATGCCGGAGAAATCATCTGCATCGTCGGTTCTTCTGGATCCGGTAAATCTACACTGCTTCGATGTATCAATAAGCTGGAAAAGCAGACCTCTGGTAAAATACTTTACCATAATAAGGAAGTCCGCGATGTGCAGAAAGAGATTAATGAGTATCGTTCAAAAGTTGGAATGGTATTCCAGTCTTTTAATCTATTTAACAATATGACCGTGTTGGAGAATTGCATGCTTTGCACAAGAAAGGTGCTGCATCTGCCGAAAGAGGAGGCATTCAACAGAGCAATCAAACATCTGAAAAATGTCGGCATGGCACCATACATTAATGCAAAACCCACACAGTTGTCCGGTGGGCAAAAGCAGCGCGTTGCAATTGCAAGATCACTTTGCATGAATCCAGAAGTACTTCTGTTTGATGAACCGACCTCAGCTTTGGACCCGGAGATGGTCGGAGAAGTATTAAATGTAATGAAAGAGCTTGCAAAGACAGGACTTACCATGATTATTGTGACACATGAGATGGCGTTTGCCAGAGATGTGTCAACAAGAACAATCTTTATGGATTCCGGATATGTTGCAGAGGATGCGGCTCCGTCAGAATTATTTACAAATCCTAAGAATACAAGAACTCGTGAATTTCTGAGTCGGTATCTGGCTGGTTAAAAAGGAGGACAAAGAAAATGGATAAATTTATAGTTACATTTGCGAGGGGATTTGGAACAGGTGGTAAGGCAATCGCATCACAGCTCGCAAAGGATCTTGGGATTCACTGCTACGAAAACCGGATTCTGACTTTGGCAAGTCAGTTAAGCGGACTTCCCGAAAATGTGTTTCAGGAGGTCAATGAGAAAATGCGTGAAACAGGTGGTTTTACCAGCTTCTTAAGAGGACTTCCGCGATCTAAACATTATATTACACGAAATGAAAAATTTGTTTCCGATGATAGATTGTTTGAATATCAGAGTCAGATCATTCGTGAGCTGGCGGAGAAGGAATCGTGTGTGATAGTCGGAAAATGTGCCGATTATGTACTAAGGGACAAACCGAATGTGGTCAATATTTATATAGAAGCGCCACGGGTCTTCTGCGTGAATCGCACAATTGCAAATATGGGAGTTACAGAAGCTGTCGCAAATGCAACCATCGAGCGTACTGACAGATTTCGTGCGGATTACTACAAATACTATACACACGGAAATTATTGGACAAATCCTGTGAACTATGATCTGACTCTCAACAGCGAACGCGTTGGCATAGAAAATTGTGTCAAAACAATTGAACAGTACCTGATCATTAAAGGATTAATAACTGCAGACATGATCAAGCCCGCAGGGGAAATAGAATAAACACTACTATTGGTGCTAAGGAGGATATCTAATATGAAATTAACAGACACCGGACTAACTGTACAGGACATTAAAGACAAAGTAAATACGTACATGATCGAGACATATGAGAGAATGGATTTTCTGTGTGAGACGGCCAGGGATCAGTACATGTATGATGAAAAAGGCGAGAAATACCTTGATTTTTACGCTGGAATTGCGGTAAATTCTGCAGGTAACTGTAACGAAAAAGTTGTGGCAGCCGTAATTGATCAGGTACAGGATGTTATGCATACCTTTAACTATCCTTACACAATTCCGCAGGCTTTGCTTGCAGAGAAGGTATGCACCACAATCGGAATGGACAAGATCTTCTTTCAAAACTCCGGAACTGAGGCAAATGAGGCAATGATTAAGATGGCACGTAAATATGGTATTGAGAAGTATGGTCCGAATAAATATCATATCGTGACTGCCAAAAATGGTTTTCACGGACGTACCTTTGGTGCGATGTCTGCCACAGGACAGCCCGGTAACGGATGCCAGATTGGTTTTGGTCCTATGACATATGGTTTCTCTTATGCTCCGTACAATGACCTGAAGGCATTCAAGGATGCATGTACAGAGAACACGATTGCAATCATGATAGAACCGGTGCAGGGTGAAGGTGGTGTTCATCCGGCAACGCAGGAATTTATGAGCGGGCTGCGTGAGTTCTGTGATGAAAACGGCATGCTTCTTCTGATCGATGAGGTTCAGACCGGATGGTGCAGAACCGGTAAAGTCATGAGTTACATGAACTACGGAATTAAGCCGGATATCGTGTCTATGGCAAAGGCTTTGGGCGGTGGTATGCCGATCGGTGCTATCTGCACAACCGAAGATGTGTCAAAAGCATTTTCTGTCGGTTCTCATGGAACAACCTTTGGTGGACATCCGGTTAGCTGTGCGGCAGCATTAGCAGAGGTAAATGAATTACTAGACCGAAATCTGGCTGATAATGCAGCTAAGATGGGAGAATATTTTAAGAAGAAGCTGGAAACGCTTCCGCATGTGAAGGAAGTAAGAGGACAAGGTCTTTTGGTGGGCGTAGAATTTGATGATACGATAAGCGCAGTAGAAGTTAAGCATGAGTGTCTGCACAGACATCTGCTGATTACGGCAATCGGTACACATACGATTCGCATGGTTCCACCACTCATTATTGCGGAAAAGGATTGTGACGAGGCATATGAGATTATTAAAGCATCTGTAGTTGAGCTTACAAAATAGAAAGGATGATAGAATGGACAGCTTTTCATTTACGATTCCTCAGAATATTAAATTCGGAGCAGGTACGTTAGATCTGCTCCCGGATCTGGCAAAAGAATTGGGCAAAAGCAAAGGATATATTATTTCCGGTCCTCATCTGAACAAGATCGGAATGGTGGCAAAGTGCCGGAAGGCATTAAAAAATGCCGGCATGGAAAGCGAATGTTTTACGGAAACAGAAGGAAACCCAAGTACCGATACCGTTGTGAAAGCGACGGAAGGTTTCAAGAAAAGTAAAGCGGATTTCATTGTTGCATTTGGCGGTGGCTCTCCGCTTGATGTTGCTAAGGCAGTGGCTGTACTTGCAACGTATGGTGGCAACATTGTTGATTATGAAGGTGCAGGTAAGGTTATGGGGCCGGTTGTTCCCATGATTGCAATTCCGACGACTGCCGGAACCGGCTCCGAAGTAACTGCATTCTCTGTGATTACCGATCACTCCAGGAACTATAAACTGACCGTAGTAAGCAACTATCTATTACCAGCGTATGTGATACTTGATCCGGATCTGATTGCTACGGTTCCGGCAAATACAGCAGCGGCCTGTGGCATTGATGCGATGGTACATGCATTGGAAGCTTATATTTCAAAGGCAGCATCTCCTTTTTCCGATATTTTTGCAAGAGAAGCTCTGCGGTTGATCGGCGGAAGTATACGGGATTATGTGGCAGACAGAAGCAATCCTGCCGCATGTGAAAGCATGATGGTCGGATCGCTTTTTGCCGGAATCGCATTCTCTCATGCGAGACTTGGCAATGTGCATGCAATGAGTCATCCGGTCAGTGCGTATTTTGATGTGCCGCATGGTGTGGCAAATGCGATTCTGCTGCCGACGGTGGTAGATTTCAACAAGGATGCCGCAGATCCGGAAAAGTACCGTTATATCTATGGTTGTATAAGCAAAGATATGGGGGCAGATATTAATTTTACACCGGACATGCTTGCGACAGAAATCCGGATGCTGAATTACGAGCTTGGAATTTTGCCGACACTCAGTGATATCGGGGTCACGAGTGATAAATTTGAGCAGATGGCGGATGATGCGATGAAGAGCGGTAATATTCAGTGCAATCCACAATTCACAATGAAAAATGATATCTTAAAGTTATATGAACAAGCATTTTAAAAGAATAAATTTGATTGGTGTCACAGGGGAGATTATAAGCTCCCCTGTGACAGAGTTTGATTTCTTCTAATAGTTTGGACAATCAAACCCATTTCAAAACAGCCCCTAATCTTCTTTTCTTCTATATGGCACATGATAGTTCCGACACCATTCTTCTGCTGTATTGATATAAGTTCGATTTCTGTAGTCATAATAAATCTGGCTGATTCCCAGATCATTTATTTTATCTTTAAAACACCTGTATGGATGCCTTCTTCTGAGCGCATCAAACAGTACTTCAGAAACTCTTTGATTCCCAATCTCATACGCAAACTTCTCCATGATACTTTTCTCATGAAGTTCATACTGATTCGGCAATCTGACATAATCATCCGTCTCATCAATTTCTTCCCAGAGCTCCTGATCTTCTTCACAGGCCATGTACGGATCTTCCGACAAAGCAACAATTTCACCTGTTCGTGTATCCAAAAATTGTGCCCATCCGTCCATACACTCTTCAAATGCATCTGCAATATCTTCCAGATAAACTGCCTTTGATGCAGCTGTACCAGAATACTTTGCAAAAAGCATCAGATATTCATCTTCTACTTCAGTAAAAGGCCGGACTGTATAATCCAGATCAATCTGCAAATCCGGGATTTCTCCATATTGCACTTCTCCCAACAGATTTTCAAGATCATACAAGAGCATCGCATGATCGATTTCTTTTAATTGTGCCTTCTCCCCGGACGTCAGAGTGGAACCAAGAAACTTTTCATAGATCATACGAAGCAGATGTTCTTCCTGTTCCTGATACTCTGGCAATTTCTTCTTAAAGGGTGTCGGCACATCCGACATATAACACTCGCTGGCATCATGAAGCAGACAGGCAAGTACCATACGGTCCGACAGACCTCTTGCTGCGGCTTCCTTTGCACAACAAATACAATGCTGCCCTACTGACCAGAAGGTCTGTACATGACCATTTCCCCTGCAGATCAGAGAAAGGGCATGTGCAATATCCTGTATGCTGATCAGATCCGGATTCGGCTGTGTTGGGTTAAAGTGTTTTCCTGTATATGTAGTTATATATTCACTCATTGTATTTTTACCTTCCTTATCTTTTTGGAAAAACCAAATATCATTTTATTCGATATTACATTCAGGATATCATAGGAGGAAGATATATCGTACATTTTTTCTCCGATTTCTTCCTGAAGATTCTCTTTCATTAATGCAAAATATTTCAGAAACTTGCTACCAATCCCGAACATTATGTGCTCCATCCCGGTAAAGACTTTCCACGTAATCGAAAACTGGGATTCCACGAATAATTAACCGGGTCTGTGAAAAAGCACTGATGTATGCGTTTCAGAATCAGAAACAATTGATTGATGATTACATGATTAAGTTTGTTGTGGAACACGAGATGCTTGGAATGGTAGAAAGTTAAGAAAACGAGCACCAACTGATGTGAGCAATTTGGTGACAGCTCATGAAATCACTAACATAATATCTTTGGCGTAATTAGTACGAAAATCCACCATTGTTAAAAGAATCCCCTGGATCGTCAGTTTCCGGTTCAATCTCTTCTTTACCATAGAAATAGTCCTGTGATCAACTGCTGAAGTCCTTTAACCGGCAGATATGCAGCTTGTACAGGTATCAAAACCATATCAGAAGCCACTAATGCATTGATGGTCATCATGCCCAAACTCGGCATACAATCAATTAAGATATAATCGTATCGTGATCGCATCGTATCAATATATTCCTTCATGATCAGCTCTCTGCTCATTACATTACTCATGGTTACTTCTAAAGCAGATAACTCAATATTAGCTGGTAGGAGATCAATCTGTTCCTTATGATGTAAAATTCCTTCTTCTTCTCCAATTTCCTCGTCATTGATAACGCCCATCATAATAGTTGCAAGAGTAGTTCCAATATCATCTGGTTCTACATATCCAAGACTTGCAGTTAGGCTTCCCTGTGGATCCGCATCAATCAACAATACCTTCTTTCCCTGTCTCGCCAATCCAACTCCAAGATTTAAAGTCGGAAAATACAGCCTCTGATATGCAATTTTTTTAGCTTTAGAGAAAAATTATGTATTATCGTTCAAATTGTAGCACAGGTACAACATATCTATAATTTTTTGTTTATCCGTCCCTCTAATGCCTAATGATTTTAAACCCTCTGTTTCATCAGCTATTTCAGATAAGAACTTTTTCATATCCTCTGCTATTTCCGAACTGAGAACTTGCCTTGTATTGGCTGTGATTAACTGTGCTAATCGGAACACATCGTTTTTATGTTTCTTTATATTTTTGCTGTCAACCTGCTCTCCATTTAGCTTGCGTTCTTTTAAATCCAGCCACGCTTTCGCCTTAAATGGTATCAGGCAAGTCGGACTTAATACCGGAATGCCATCAACCATCATTTGTCCGGTTTTTAGCAATTCATAATACGCTTCGTTTAGAAGGATTGCCGACAAGCTGGAGATTTCATCGTCTATCGGAAGCGGTGTGAGAACTGCATCATCTTCCAATATAATAAAATCTGGATTTCTGGAAAATATTTCTATCATGTATGGATATTCTTTGCTTTTCGGAGATGTGAAACGATAAAACTGTGCATTTCCGGTACTTTTATTCAAATGCTCATATCCTGCTTCCTTGACATACTCCCAAAACTGCCTGCCAAACTCCGCTGTTATGGATTCAACAATCAGTACAATATCTACATCTTTTGTAGCCCGAAACGGTAATTCTTCGTTTTCCATAATCAAATCGCAAGCTGTTCCACCGATGATGACATATTGATTTTCAAAACCCTGAAATCTTTCCTTAAATTTTGTAAATCCGCTGACCATTACTCCTGCAACCTTCTTTCCTGCAATTCATCTACTGCTTCTTCAATTCTTTCATCGTTTGTATCTCCAAAAGATAAAACAATGGAAATATCATCAGCACTGTTATCCTCTGAAAATTGTTTCGGGCTGTATGCCCATAATTCAAGTCTTACCTGCTTATCCGGATCTATCAATTCATCGGTTAGCAAGGTTTTATCATAATCTTTCTCACTAATTGCATAGGTAACAACTCGGCTTGGATTTAACATTGTTTTTTCAGAAAGTGCCGTTTCCCCTGCAAAGACCATATTTTCCGTAACTTGCGTCTTATCTATATATCCTGCTTTGCGGACAGGAGTCGTCAAATATACTTTTGCTTTTTCAAATAATTCATCTCGCTTATATTTTGACTCAATAAACTTGTTGACACCGTCTTTTGCTACCAAAAACAAATCCGTCGTTTCCAACTGCTTTACTGCTCTGGTCAAAGTCATTGCTGTAAATGGAAGCACTTTTCCGGCTTCTGAAATATACAATCGTTTTTTCTTACTGTACAGATAAAATAAAAACAACTGCTGCGTGGAGTAAACAAACTTACCCGTCAGCTTTTGGGGTTCTTTTTCATCAGAAAGCATTGTCCCAATGAAAGGAAGAAAGACCTGCTTATCAGTAATAAACGGTATATTATTTTCTATAAGACTTTTTCTTCGATAATTAGATACTGTCGCAAGTTCAAAGACGACTGGCACATTATCAATTTGCTGTATTTTTGCAATTTGTTTTTTCAATGCCGGAAGTGTGGCAAGTTCTTCTATTGGAGCAAGCATTATACAACGTCTGTTTCCAATATATGCTGTTTGAAAATCATAACTTCCTGCGATGTGAACAGGCAAAGAATCCTGATGATTCCATGCTTCATATTTTATAGAAATCCCGAATACGCTTGTAAACATATTTCTCGTTCTCCTTTTAACTCATTTTCTTTCATTTTAACTTTGGCAATGTTAAAAGTCAAGTTTTTGAGTTATTTGCTCTTTTCGCCAGTCTGACAAAAGGCCAGTAGAACATCCTATAAATCTTTGCTCCTTGTGTGTAATTTACAAATCTGCGTTTCTTTCCTTCTAGATATTTTTCCAAGTCAGGTGTTTTTCGTTTTTTCATGGCTTCCTCCTTGTTTCCAGAAATTTATTTGGCAGGTACGTGAAAGGATGTGTTTTCTGCATATCATCAAAATGAATAATTGCTATGCCTGACAACAAAAAAGGACACCTTCCATTGGTATTTCTACCAAAAGAGAAGTGTCCCTTTATACACCTTACTTTTGAAAAATGCTCCTCAAAAATAATCAATATTTTACTTGTAAACAAATAAGTCAAACAGTTAAGAATCCATAGAGCTCCTTATTCTGTTTCCTTATAATCCATGGCATAAGGTCTACACCTTCTTCGTGATGAAGAATACCTTCTTTAATATCAAAGTCATCTTCATTAAATACCCAATTCATTACCTGAGCCATTGTAATCTCTAATCTGTCCGGCTCCTGATATCCTAGAGTAATTTTTACATCCACTCCTATTTTGTTTTTACTATTTTCAAGACATGTAAGACTAGAGGATTTCACCCTATTTTATACTTGTAGAAAATTCTACCATTTAGGAACACTGTTAGGACAATGTTTAACAGCTATGGCTGCACGCATCTCAACAAAGCATCCGCAGATCCTACATATACCATTCAACAAATTCGTACATTCTCCGCATTTTTTCAATCTGCGCTCATATTCCGAATTGGAAACTTTATCATCTTCTGGAAGATTGGAAATATAGCGATACATATTGTGAAAAAATTCTTTTTCAGACATATCTTTTAATAGACATTTTCTGCATAATCGATGTTGCTCACTCCCCACAACCATTCTACCTCACTTCCAGATGCAGGACACTGCACGCCGGAATCGTAAACCGAATTCCCTTTTCCGTAATCTGTGTTCCATCATATTTTTTTACTGTAACACACTCCGGTTCTTCAAAAGTATTTTTTGCGTGTATTTCCTCCGTAACAATTTCTCCTTTTACTGTTTTTACACTTCTATCAATAATCGTAGTATCTATATCAAAACTTTGATCGACAGAAAGATTTGTTATAGTAAGATGGAGTGTTCCATCCGCTGTTTCTGAGACAGATTCTGTCAGATTCGGTACCTTCCACTTTTCTTCCACCCCAATCATCTCTATCTCAATACTGCTCTCCACAAGATTCGAATCCTGATGTTCTTTATAGATGTCAAAGACATGATATGTAGGCGTCTTAATCATTTTATCCCCCTCAGTAAGCAGAACAGCCTGGAGTACGTTAACAATCTGTGCAAGATTTGCCATCTTCACACGATCGCTGTGTTTATTAAATATATTCAATGTGATCCCCGCTACAAGTGCATCACGCATCGTATTCTGCTGATAAAGAAATCCCGGATTTGTACCCGGCTCACATGTATACCACGTTCCCCATTCATCTACAATCATGCCTATTTTTTTCAGAGGATCATATTCATCCATAATCTTACCATGTCTGCGAATAAGTTCATCCATATACACCGCCTTATTCAACGTCTTATACCAGACATTTTCATCAAACTCCGTTGAGCTTCCTTTGATTTCAATCCCCTCTGGATATACATAATAGTGGAGGGAAAGTCCATCCATAAATCCATGCTGTTCTTCGTAAGTTCTACGGAAACAGGTTGCCATTACCTCTTTCGTCCACTCATAATCTTCGTGTGGTGCTCCGCAGCAAATCTTTTGAATATGATGTTCATTATTATAGTCACGAACAAAACTCTGATATCTGCGATACTCATTTGCATAATAATCTGGGTTCATGTTTCCCCCGCATCCCCAGTTTTCATTTCCGATTCCAAAATAATCAACTTTCCATGGAGCTTGTTGACCATTCTTTCCTCTCAGCTCGGACATAGGGGATATTCCATCAAATGTCATATATTCTATCCACTCAGACATTTCACGAACTGTTCCACTTCCCAAATTCCCATTAATATACGTTTGGCATCCGAGCTGACGGCAGAGCTCAAAATATTCGTGTGTTCCGAAACTGTTGTCTTCCACCACGCCTCCCCAATTTGTATTAATCATCTTTTTACGTGAACCCACAGGACCTATTCCGTCCATCCAGTGATACTCATCTGCAAAACATCCTCCAGGCCAACGAAGCACTGGAACTCGAATCTCTTTCAACGCTTCAACTACATCAGATCTCATTCCATTCACATTTTCAATAGGTGAATTTTTCCCCACATAAATTCCTTCATAAATACATCTTCCTAGATGTTCAGAAAAATGACCGTATATTTGTCTGTTAATCCTGCTCAGTTTCCTGTTCGGATTGATTACCATTTTAGTCATCATGATTTCCTCCTTCTATCTTTTCATATTGCCGGAATACTCTTATAAAAAGCAGTGAATTTATATATGCACAGACTGAAAATCCGCCAACCATCATAAAAATCCAAATACCTTTTGTAAAAATCATAAGCACAATTACAATTACATGGATCAGAGTCAGCAAAAATGTCTCTCTCAGATTAAAAACAGCCAGCATCACTGCATTTTTCACAGTTTTAAAAATAGTATTATCGAATCTGGCTATTAAAGCAAATACATAAAAAAGTGAAAAAATAAAAATAACTGCAAATACTCCCGTAATCACGAGAATCACCTGATTGACCGTTGAAAATTCCGGCTTTTCTATCCAAAACTTCACTCCAAAAACAAAAATTGCTCCGATTATTAAATACAAGATGGATAAGAGAAACGCCTGCTTGAAATTATTTTTAAATGCTTTGAAAAAAGGTTTGAATATATATCCACCCTCATGTCTTGCCTCGCGCATAGTAATCGTGTAAAGGGCACTGACTGCCGGGCCGATCGTAATGACCGGCGCACAGCATAAAATGAACAGAATATTTAATATCATAAAATCTGCAACTGTAGTTAAAAAAACAATAACAGGACTGTCCAGATTAATCTTCATAGCTTTCTCCATCCTTAAGTTCAATCTACCTTTTTCTAAACTCCACCTTAACAGGACTCATACCCGTAAGTTCCTCGCTTTTCGCATCAGGCTGAGAGAAACCGGCATAGATTGTATAATGCTTTCCCCCTGCAATATGACGTCCTTCTTCATCCACAACAGTAAATGCTTCCCCAGGAATATGTACCTGAAGGGTTTTTCTTTCTTCCTTGTAAAGTTTTACTCTGCAGAACCCGCATAACTGCGGGTTCGGAACCGCATAAATCGAATTCTCACACTTGATATAGATCTGCAATACCTCACAAATATCTCTTTCGCCCTTATTTTCCACCTTCACGAAAACATTTGCTCCTGTTTCCGTTTCCACCACTTCTACTGAGCGGACTTCCGCCTTTCCATAAGTTAGTCCGTACCCGAAAGGATACTGAGCCTTTCCTTTCATATACCGGTATGTTCTTCCACTCATGGAATAATCTTCAAATGAAGGCAGTTCGCTCAAAGTTTCATAAAAAGTAACAGGCAGTTTTCCTGAAGGAGATTCTTTTCCGAACAGGATTTCCGCAACAGCATTTCCTCCACGGGCACCTGGATACCAGAGTTGAAGAATTCCCTCAAAATGTTTCTGTGCAAAACTCAAGTCTATGTCACTCCCTGCCATCATACATAAAATCACCGGCTTTCCAGTCTGCGCCACCACTTCCATCAATCTACGCTGGCACAACGGAAGTTGAAGATCTTCCTTATCACCAGACGCATAGCTATTTCCTGTATCTCCTTCTTCACCTTCCAGAGTCTCATCCAGGCCAAGACACAGGATAATCACGTCACTATTTTGTGCTACCGTTACAGCTTCTGATAAGCGATCCATATCCTGGGCAAGAGGTTCTGTTTTATTTTTGAAAAGATCGCATCCCTGTGAGTAAATAATCCTTATCTCATCACCCACATATCTTCTGACTCCTTCCAATACAGTTACATATTCTGATGATGTTCCGTGATAATTCCCGATCAGAGCTGCCCTGCTGTCTGCATTAGGTCCAATAATGCCTAATGTTTTTATCTCATTCTCTTTCAACGGAAGAATTCCATTCTCGTTTTTCAAAAGCACAATGCTTTCTAACGCTGCCTTGTGTGCTATCAAAAGATGTTCGCTACATTCCACTTTAGAATATGGTATTTTGTCATACTCACTTCCATCAAAAAGTCCCAGCATAAAACGGGTTGTAAAAAGACGAACTGCAGCCTCCGTAATAGCTTCCTCTGTAACCATGCCATGATGATAAGCATTAAGGATATAAAGATATGTATTTCCACAGTTCAAATCACACCCTGCATTCAATGCCATTGCTGCAGACTGCATTGGCGTACCCGTAACCATATGGTTTTCATGAAAATCCCTTATTGCCCAGCAATCAGAAACAAAATGCCCTTCAAAATTCCACTCACCCCGAAGTTTATTTTTTATAAGTGTCTTACTGCCACAACAGGGTTCACCATTGACACAATTATAGGCTCCCATAACAGCTTCCACATGCGCATCCTCTACAAGAGCTTTGAAAGCTGGAAGATATGTCTCTTCCATATCCTTTTGAGATACTTCGGCATTAAACTCATGACGTAATGCCTCTGGACCGGAATGAACTGCAAAATGTTTCGCGCAGGCAGCCGCTTTCATCGTCTCACCATTTCCCTGAAGCCCTTCCACATAGGCTTTGCCTAAAGTAGCCGTAAGGCAAGGATCCTCTCCATATGTCTCGTGCCCTCTGCCCCAGCGGGGGTCGCGAAAGATATTTACATTTGGAGCCCAAAAAGTAAGTCCTTTATAGATATCTCTATCATCTTGTTTAGAAGCCGCATTATATTTTGCCCTGCCTTCTTCTGCAATAATATCTCCTATTTTTCGAACCATATCTTCATCAAATGAGGCGGCCATTCCAATTGCCTGCGGAAAAACTGTTGCAATTCCCGCTCTCGCAACTCCATGTAACCCTTCATTCCACCAATTGTATTCTGGAATCCCAAGCCTGGAAATACCTGGTGAATCATATCTGAGCTGAGAAGCCTTCTCCTCTATAGTCATTTTCATAACCAGTTCCTGTGCTTTTCTCCTGGCTTCTTTTCTGTCCATACTTTAACCTCCGCCTATATATTATTCTTTTACGCCACCTAAAGTAAGTCCGGTAACAAAATATCGCTGTAAGAACGGGTAAATACAAATGATTGGAAGCATAGTCAGTATTGACGCCGCTGCTCGAACTGTCTCAGGAGTAACCGAACCTGTTGCATTTTTCATTGCCTCTGCCGAAGCCCCTTGATTCGTCACAGACGACAGTAATTTCATCAGCTCATACTGCAATGTTGTTAAATTTGCATTCATTCTGTTGTACAACATTGCATCAAACCATGAATTCCACTGTCCCACTGCTACAAAAAGAGCAACTGTCGCATAAACAGGTTTGCACAGAGGAGAAATGATTTTCGTAAAAATAGTGAAGTATCCTGCTCCATCAAGCTGCGCTGACTCCTCCAGACTGTCTGGAAGTCCATTCATATATGTACGTATAACAAGCATATTAAATGCACTAATCATTCCCGGAATCACATATACCCAGAAACTGTTTGTTAACCCAAGCCCTTTGTACAGCAAAAATGTTGGAATCATACCACCATTTACATACATCGTAATAACCCAGAAAAGAGACAGCTGTTTTTTAAATAAAAATCTTTTTCTGCTTACAATAAATGCCAGTATCGCATTAGTAATAAGGGCTGCAAACGTTCCGATCAGTGTTCGTGCCACAGTAATATAGGCACCTGTGATCAGATTGTCTTTCTGTAAAACAGTAATAAAGTTTTTCAATGTCCATTTTCTCGGTATCAGATATATACCGCCTCGCAATGCATCCGTTCCGTCATTAAATGCAAGAGCAAGCGTATTCAGAATCGGATACAGTGTGATAATAATAAACAGAATCATAAAAATTGTATTGCATACTGTAAACACTTTATCTGCGGGCGATGATTTTATTTTTTTTCTTGTTTCCATCTTGAGCCCTCCTTAGAATAATCTTTCGTCTCCATTACGTTTTGCAATCTGATTTGCAATAACAATTAGAACAATACTTACCACACTCTTAAATATACCTGCTGCTGTACCAATGGAAAAATCTCCCTGACTGATACCCCAATTCAGCACGTAAATGTCAATTGTCTGGGATACACTCTGAACAAGCCCGTTTCCTAACAGATACTGAATTTCAAACCCTGCATTCAACACATTTCCAACATTCATAAGAAGCAGAATCATAATAGTAGGCCTTATTCCCGGAAGTGTTACATGTTTAATCTTCGCCCACCTTCCTGCTCCGTCAATTGATGCCGCTTCGTAAAGTGACGGATCAATAGCTGTTATTGCCGCCAGATATATAATTGCATTCCATCCGGTTTCTTTCCATACGTTGGCAAAAGCGACAATAGGCCAGAAATACTCTTTATGAGCAAAAAAATTAATCGGCTGATTAATAACATTCAAATTAACAAGCAATTCATTAATAATGCCAGTTCCTGACAAAGCATCATGAATGATGCCGGTTACAATAATCCATGACAGGAAATGCGGCAGGTACGATATTGTCTGTACTGTTTTTTTCCCAATTGTATTTCGTACCTCATTGAGAAGGACTGCAAATGCAATTGCAGCAACGAAAGTAACCACCAAATTGATCACACCCATTGCAAGTGTATTTCGTATTACCCGTAAAAAAGTCGCATCTGAAAACAACTGCTGAAACTTTTGCAATCCGACAAACTCAGAGTGAAAAAGTCCGTCAATCGGTCTGTAGTTCTGAAAAGCCATCAGCCAGCCGCCCAATGGGAGATAGTAGAAAATGATACCATAAATTACAATAATTCCAGACCAGATTAGAAGGGATTTCTGTCGTTTTGCCTCCTTCCAACTAAAATGAATTTTGGGTTCAGCCACTGCTGTTTTTTTTCTCTTTATTCCTAAAGACATAGATTCACCTCATTTTTCAAACAGACAGATAAGCATGACGCATATCTGCCCGTTTTGTATGTTATATCCTATTCGAATTTAGCTGCTTCTTCCATTCTACGATCCAATTCCGCCTGCATCTCATCAAGGAAATCCTGTGGATTGCATCCCTCATAGGCTTTCATATATGTATTCCATTCACTCTCAAAATCATCTGCCATGACAACTCTCGGAAGATATTCATGTTTTATCTCTCCCATTTTTGTCCATGCCACACCACCCGGTGTACTTGTAGTCATCGTACCGGAAAATGAATACATCGGATACCATGGACCAGGAGCCTCATTCGTTCCCAGCATATCCACATATGTCTCAACGCCATATGCCTTAAAACATTTCTGTACGGCTGAGTTCAGACTGTCAAAAAATTCATCCGGTTGCTCATCAGGCCAATTTGCATTGATACCATCATCACTCGTTCCTTTATAGGATGGGAAATAAGAATATGAACAAAGGTGTGATGCTTTGTATGCCGTATCTGCTGCCTGCATTCTCTGTTCTTCTGTCCGATAAAACAATCCATCATCATCAACTTCATAATCGACACCCTCTTCTCCCCAGAATCTCAGATTATGAATATCCTGACTAAGCAAATCGTCTATAAACTGCAGTGCTCCTTCCACATCTTTGCAGCTTGTTGTAATTGCAAGTCCTGATCCTGCATTCAGAGTTCCTCCTGAATTGTGCCACTGATTTTTAATTCCTTCATCGATAGTGATCGGAAGCGGCACATAACTGCATCCTTTCTCATCAAGTCCCTGTTGTTTCAAGGAATCATTTACATTATATGCAAAGTTCCACCACTGATCGACCATTCCCAGCACACGTCCTGTAGAAAGTTTAGCAATATATTCATCATAAGTCTGTGTAAATGATTCAGGATCCACATAACCTTTCTGGTATTCTTCATTCAATTTCTGAAAGTACCGTCTTGCAGTATCTGTAGTATTATAATCAATAATCTTCAGTTCATCTGGATCAACAATCACAGATCCGTCATTTGGATAACCATCCAGAAACTGCGGTGCATTTTCCAGGCAATAATATCTCCAGTCTTCACATAGAATTGTGTAAGCAATATTCTCTGTTCCGTCTTCCATTGTAGGATTGGCTTCAATATAGCTTTCCAAAAGATCAAAATATTCTTCCAAAGTATTTACTTCAGGATATCCTGCCCACTCCAGTACTCTTGTCTGAATCCAAAAGGCTTCATCATTATGCGTCGTAGCCTTCTCTTCTCCCTTAATATTCTGAAACTGCTGAATCCAGTAAATATGACCATCATCCCGTCTCAGCTTATTCCACTCTTCATCCGAATAATACGCCTTGATATTCGGATAATCATCCAGATAATCATCCAAAGGAACAAGTGCTCCTGCCTCATAGAGCTGTCCCATTGCATCTCCGCCATCAATAAAATCTGGATACTCACCTCCGGCAATCAGCGTCCCTACCGCCTCAGAAGCTGTCTGACCGGTAAGCCATGTCTCGTCCACCTTTGCACCGGTTTTTTCTGCGATAATCTGCTGAATCTCATTGTCGTCATTGATTTCAGCCCCGGGAACCGCAAAGAAAGCTGTAAATTCTTTTATTCCTCCCTCATTCTCGCTGCTTCCGCCGCCACATCCGGTAAACAGTGATACTGCAAGTGCAGATACCAGCAGCATTCCCGTCACTCTTTTTGCTTTCATAATTTTCCTCCTTAAATTTGATAACTTTATTTTAACGGATCACTACCTGAAAAAAATCAGATAAAGTATACCAAAAAGCAGGATAAACTATAGAACTTCACTCTGATAAATCTTCTGCCCCTTTCTTTTCATCCTTCGTCTTCGCCTGTTTTCGGAATTTTGCCGGTGTACACCCTTTCACTGAGATAAATCGATTCACAAAATAGTCCAGATCCCGGTATCCCACCATCTCCGCTATCTGGTATATTTTCTTATCTGTCCTCAGCAACAGATGGCAAGCCTGTTCTATCCGGCAATTATTTAGATAGTCTTTAAACGACTGTCCGAATTTTTTCCTAAATAGCTGTCCCAGATACGCTCCATTCAGGTAATATTTCTCACCGAATTCTTTAAGTGTCAGATTCTCCGCATATCTCTCCCGAATCTCTTTTTCTACTTTCCCCAATATACCTCGTGAGGAATCCTTACGCATTTGAGCCAAATAATCCCCGTATTCACATGCGACCCTACACAGATGAGCTTTACTTCCCCGCAGAATCCCAGCCTCAAAAGTCCCTTCACTGATCATCCTCAATATCTCTTCCTGATTTACACTGTCATCCAGCTCCGATGCAAGATGCAGCAGCTGAAAAAGAAGATAATTAATATTAAGACGCATTACCTCGCCGGCTATCCCTCGCTCTCTCATTTCCTCATAAAATCCGTCAACTGCTTTCATAATTTCTGCATGATTGTTCTGTTCAATGGCATTCAGGAGAATATCAAGACTTTTCTTACAAAGCATGATCCCGTTTGTATGAATTTGCATTTCCTCCTCATAATAATAAATTTCCTTTTTTTCCCTGAATCCCTGAGAGGATCTTACCATCCTCGTTGTACTGTATGATTTTGCAATTTCTTCCAGATTTTTTACCTCTTTTCCCACAATCATAATCACTGGCAGTCCGAGTATTTCTCTCAGATACTTTATAAAATCTCCCAAATATTCTTTAATATCTGAAGATTCATACATATATCTGCATAAAATGAAACCAACATCATAGACCTTTTCCTGTATGGAGGCATCCATCACACAATGCTGACTGTCATCCTGAAGATAATCCTTACAGATACTATACAGCTGTTTTTGATTTGCTAACTTTACGGAATCCTCATAGTCGTCCTCGTAATTTTTTCCATCGATCAGGATTTCAATATACCTCACCTGTTCTGATAAACGAATATGCTGTTGAACATACTCAATCGTCAGAGGATCCGATCTTCCCTGAATAACAGAGATAAGTTTCCCGGAAAGATACGCATTTTCCAGTTTTTTTGTTTCTCTTTCTTTCTCCAATTCTATATTTTTTAATCCTCTGACTTTGCGAAGTGCCTGTACAAGTTTTTCTTTCTCCACGGGTTTCAATATATAGTCATTGCATGCATATTTGATTGCCTCCTGAGCATACTGAAAATCAGCATATCCGCTCAGAATAATAAAATAAATATCTCTATATTTTTCAGAGATTCGCAGCTTACGAAGCAACTCAAGACCATCCATAATTGGCATTTTAATATCAGCAAGAATAAGATCTGCATCGTGATTCTGCAGAAAAAGAAGTGCCTCTTCTCCGTCAGCTGCTGAGCCTACAATCTCAAATCCTTCATTTTTCCAATCTATAAGCTCTTTCATTCCCCGAAGTATAAATGGTTCATCATCTACTAATAGTACTCTCAGCATCTTATCACCCTTTTTCACTTTCTATAAATGGCAGGCGTATCAGAACCGACACCCCCGTTCCCTCTTCCCCGTTTAATTCAAATTGCACTCTATCATGTGACATCATTTTCAGTCTCAGGCAGGCATTAATAATACCTACGCCTTTTTCATTTTCCAGTAGTTCTATGCTCGCATTTTTCATCTTTCGCCGCATACTGTCAAACTCTTTTTCCGTCATTCCTTCCCCGGTATCTTCTACTTCAATACACATTTCCTCATTTTCTCTGTACACAGTAATAAATATCCAGCCTGGTGCTGTCTTTTTCTCTATTCCATGCACACATGCGTTTTCAGCAAATGTAACAATTGTCAGTTTCGGTATCTTCTGATGCTGGCATTCTGTTTCCACATCCAGCCTATATGACAGTCTTTTACCAAATCGGTACTGCTGAAGATCCATGTAATTCTTGACAATCTCCATCTCCTTACCTACCTCAATAAGATCCTCTCCCCAATCCACATACTGTCTCTGCATAACAGCAAGTTTTTCAACCATTTCCGCCGTGATTTTTTCTTTTCTTATTACACTGTGCATCCGTATACTTTCAAGTGCATTAAAAAGGAAATGAGGATTGATCTGACTTCTCAGTGCAAGAAGCTCCGCCTTTTGTCTTGCCACTGTCATTTCCTGTTCCAGTATCCGATTTTTATAAACAATGTTTACTAACGTTGTTATACGTGATGCCATCCGATTGTAATTCCTCATCAGATCACCTATTTCATCTTTTGCACTCACATTTTCAATCTCAACCAGATTTTCATCTTCTGTGTTTCTGAAAATACTGCTCAATCTGCTGATTCTGGCAGTTAATGAACGGTTTAAAAGCAGTACCATGATCAGCGGGAAAAAGATGTTGATTGAAAAAAGGAGCAACAGCATAGGCAGCCTTTCCACCAGCTTTCCTATAAGATCTGTCTCTGGACGTAGCACGTATATTTCCAGTTGAGCGCCGTAAATATTACTTGTTTTCTTATATTCAACTTCTTTGTAATCTGAAAATTTTTCATACTCATCTCCGATATTTTCGCCATCACGATTTGAAAATATAATTTTTCCCTCATGGCATATATATACGGGCGTATCATAATTCAGATTTTGCAGGTTTTTATTTATCGTACTGTAATCCATTTCAATTTTAAGCAACTTTTCCGACTGTCCGCCTCCATAGTAGTTCATCTTACGAACAAAGTAGACATGCCTTTCCGGATGCATTACTGCTCCTGATACCTCCGGTTCATATGCAAAATAAAGCATCTGTTCTGTTCCTTTTTCATTCAGATCCCGATACCAACCGCTTTCTCTGATCAGATCCAGATTTCTAACCGTACCTCCGCTTACAATTGTACTGTTATCTGTATACAAGGTTATCAGTGAACTTCCTGTCATATCTGAACTCTGGAACAGTGTATCTTTAAAAAATTGCTGATAACTTACTACATAATCAAAAGGATCTCCATATTCCATTTCTAGGAAATCATTGATATACTGATTCGCATATATACTTTTTGCTACTTTTGAAACAGTGTCCACATCATAAAAAATCTGATAGTTAACTGCATCTGCAATATTTTCCATTTCAGATCTGCGCAGCTGTGCTTCTGTATGCAGAACCGTATATATGATCACCCCGTCTGTCAACGTGATTGGCAAAAGCATACAGAATATGTAGATAAAAATCATTTTTTTCCGGATTGAAAAATTATCTATATGTCTCACAAATTTTTCCAGTATAGATTGCATCCCTGCCCCACTCCTTTATAAATGGTATGACCGGAAGTCCCTTTTTTCCATACAGACATATATTCATAGGACAATCCTTCCAGGCATAACGAATTCCCGTTGGTTCTTCGCCATCAGACAACCATGCACAAATCTCATTTCCATCAACTGTGACATATGCTCTTTTATAATCTCCGTTCGCTTTTCTGAGTTCAACTTCACTTACTAATTCACATCCGTCTTTTTTACTTCCGGTTTGCAACGGCTGATCAAAAACAGCATGTACTCTTTTATCTCTGTCCAGTCTGATTTTCCTCACCTGCGGTCCTGTACATTCTTCCTTTTCTCCATAAACCAATTTATGTACAGCAAGCGCAGCTCGCATTCCCAAAGTCTTCTTATCCATGGGGTGGAGATCATTATACTCGCCCACATCATATGCCTGTATCATCGCCGTATTTTCAATCTCCATTGCCTGCCGCTGTACTTCCCTGAATTCCGCCCATTGCGTCCCCTGTTTCTTAATATTTCCATCGGAAAAACCAGCAAGCTGTACGTATATAATCGGCAATTGCTTTTCCTTCCAAGATTTTCTCCAATCATTGACCAGCGCACGAAATTCCAACGCATATCTATTCGGATGTCCAACATCAGATTCTCCTTGATAATAAATAACAGCACATATCTTATAAGGACTTACCGGTGATATCATACCATTAAACATAGCTGATGCCATATAATTGAAAAATGTCTTTTCCGGCAGATATTCCATTTGTTTTCTAATCTGTGCATCCCATGTTCCAGACAAATCAAGCCATCTTTCTTTCCCCTTTTTGAATCGTATTCCATATTGTTTACCTGGCATTGCTCCTCCTCTGCCACGGAATACATACAAATGTATGCAGACCACATTTTCTCCTGCCCTTAGAATTCCTGGGGCTACAGGATAAATCCTTGGTGCATATCTGTCATAAGAACTACCGCAGCAGATTCCATTTATATATATTTTATCAGCGTCTGTAAACGCTCCCATAAGAATTTCTGCAGGTGTAACTGCCTGTTCTTCTGTAATAAAGAACTTCTTTTCCAGTAAAACTGTTCCACAGAAATCTCTCATGTTTCCTTTCCATATACCGGGAATACTTATTTTATAAAAACTATCTGTCCTTTGATCAAAAGACTGATCCGCTTTTTTCATCCAGTATTTTTCTCTTTCAATTTCTATTTTCTGCGTACATAAAACATAGTCTTCATTTTTACATTTTTCCAACTCATCTGTATAAAAACCCATATGCCTTATTGTCTCTTCACTACACCATGCTTTCACCGGCGTTCCCTCCACAGCAGTCTGGATCAGCCCGACCGGGACATCATTTTTTTCTCGAAGAGACAATGCCATAAACAGTCCTAAAGCGCTGAATTCAAGGACCGATTCCCCCTGTGCGCTTTCCCAGCGTCCCTGGGAAATCCATTGTCTTTTCTCTCCGAAATCATATTCTTTCGGAACATCAAACTTTCTGATAAACGAATCATTTATTTTCTTTATTTCATCTGCAAACCGCTCTGTTACAAATTTTATTCGCAATTCCATATTGGACTGACCGCCCAGAAGAAATACATCCCCACTCATAATGTTTCTAATTACACGCTTCTCGTCACCGTTTATTTCCATACAATACGGACCACCAACCGGAAGATCCGGAAGTTCTGCCACAAACATTCCATGTGTATCTGCCTTAGTATTAAACTTCCTGCCATCGAGTATTCCCGTTACTATAATTTCAGGGCTCGTCTCTCCCCAAATATAATTCCTTTTTCCTCGTTGCAATACCATCCCATCACTGAACAAATATGATAACTTCAATCCTTTTCCCCCTAGCGATATTTTATCATGCGTCTATAATTCCCCAAAAAGCTGGTTTTTCGTTACAGGCATCATCAAATGGCAACGGCATCTGAGGTCTGTTTCCATCAGATCCACCTCCTACCAAAGCAGCTTCCTGTAGCCACGAAACTGAGTCATGGGTGCCCCAGAATGTGATACCTGTAATATTAATTTTATCTTCCTTATCAAGACTATAAATTGTTCGAAACAACTCTTTATACCTTGCTCCCTCTCTCTCTAACTCCAACTCGCGGTCTGATCCGTCATAACTTTTGCTTGACTGCATATCAAATTCCGTAAACTGAATTTCATTTACAATAGATGAATACATATACACAGCTTCTCTAATCTGTTCAACAGACGGAAACTCCATATGATAGTGTGCCTGCATTCCCATCCCATCAATACGTGCTCCCTTTGTATCCTTAATCTGCCTGAGCAAAACACAAATAGCATCCCTTTTTACCGGATCCGCATCATTGTAATCATTATAAAATAACTTGATATCTTTAGGCGCATAGCGGTTTGCAAAAACAAATGACTGAGTAATGTAGCTAATGTCCCCCTGAAAAATATTATACCAACCCGTATTCTTGTTATTACATGTATAGCGCACTGATCCTGGGTTTTTTTCTGGATGAAAATCGTCCGGCTCAATCTGTTCATTTACTACATCCCAGGCATATATAATACCACGATACGGGCTATTTACTCCGTCATAATGCTCTATCACTTTCTGAATATAATTTTCAAGGCGCTTCAGCATCTTTTCTTTACCCACATATGCCCCCTGAGAGTCATATTTTTCACGAAAAAACCAATCCGGAGTCTGTGAATGCCATACGAGTACATGACCCCTTACCCGTATTGTATCATCTGGATTTTTCTCATTATGTTTTTTTATAAAATCCATAATTTTATCTGCCTTGCTGAAATCAAGTGTTAAAACCGGATCGCCATTTTCATCTAAACATATACTTCCTTCAGTATCAACACTGAATACAGGAACATCTCCCAAAATTATTTCTGGTTTCATCTCGTTTTCACATGTAATACTATTATAGTGCTTTATTACAAGATTCCTTATCTTCTCGTCATTTAGCATGTCTGACATAATTGCAACGCCAGCCTTCCCATTAATTGCTGATTTCTGTTCCAGACGTTTTTTTATCGACATTATATCCTTCATATTATCCCTCCTGCTTTTTACATATATGTCTAAATAGTGTCTGCTGATTAAGCAGCTATCTGTAACTTCCAACTCTTACATCTGTTCCGGTCATGCCAGAATCGGAACAGATGCAAAAGAGCACAAAGTATTCGCCTCTGAATCCTGAACAGATTCGTCACGAATAGCCAAGATCTCTTTTCACGTAGCCAAGCTGTCTGCGGAGTGCGCTGCGGATT
>ERZ894214.43-NODE-43-length-123667-cov-37.1949_pt1 | contig 123667 bp, 101 predicted proteins | sample MGYA00380290_ERZ894214 | MGnify/ENA primary metagenome ERZ894214 (study PRJEB32331, sample SAMN06328421) | human gut metagenome | biome: human gut microbiome; feature: stool | host: Homo sapiens | collected 2014-09-19 ... | reverse complement strand
TGGGAACATTCGACGGGCCGGGCTTACGGCTCGTCGTTTTTCTTCAAGGATGCAACTTCCGTTGCCTGTATTGTGCCAACCCGGATACGATAGCAGGAAAGGGAGGTACGCCTACCCCACCGGAAGAAATTGTCCGCATGGCAATGAGCCAGCGTCCCTTCTTTGGCAAACGCGGGGGAATCACTTTTTCGGGAGGAGAACCGACCTTTCAGGCAAAGGCACTGGTACCATTGGTTCGCGAACTGAAAGAAAAAGGAATCCATGTTTGTCTGGACAGTAATGGAGGAATCTGGAACGAAGAAGTGGAAGAACTGTTCAAACTGACCGATCTCGTACTGCTGGACATAAAGGAGTTCAATCCCAACCGGCATCAAGCGCTGACCGGAAGAAGCAACGAACAGACACTACGCACCGCTGCCTGGCTGGAAGAACATGGGAAACCTTTCTGGCTACGCTATGTACTAGTGCCCGGATACAGTAGTTTTGAAGAAGATATCCGCGCATTGGGAAAAGCATTGGGAACGTATAAAATGATTCAGCGTGTAGAGCTTCTGCCCTATCACACCTTAGGAGTACACAAGTACGAAGCCATGGAGCAGGATTACAAACTGAAAGATGTAAAAGAAAATACCCCCGAGCAAGTAGAACAAGCTGCGGAGGTATTCAAGGAGTATTTCACTACTGTAGTAGTCAATTAGAACGGAAATTCGTCACTTACTTCAAAACAGGGACATTCCTTGATCCGTTCCCAAGGATCTACAATCCCGTTGTAGTTAGTATCCGGACTCAAATCGCGGTGCCCTACCACCTTTGCTTCCGGATAACGCTGCAACAATTCCTTTACCAGATGATGTAACGCCTCTTTCTGACGGGGTGTACGTGTATCCGCAGCCTTACCGTTCTCATCCAGTCCGCCTTCGTAGCACACTCCCAGACTAATCGCATTATAGCCTCTCGCATGCGCTCCCGTTGTATCCTCATCCCGCATCGGTTCCACTTCTCCCGACTTGCGTATATAATAATGATACCCCCAGCACGAGAATCCACGATACCGATGCGCAGTATCCACATCTTTCGCCGTAAAGTCACGGTCAACACGAGTAGCCGAACAATGAATCACAATCAAACTAATCTTTCTCATCGTCTTTCTCCCTTTCAGTAGTTTTCACTTTACATACCTCCTTACAGGAAGCATTATAACGTACCTCTCTCACCACCCTATTCCGTTTCCTCTTACCGAAGAAAGGTATAAGATACATGATCACATCCAAAATCTTGCTTACTAATTCTTTCATTTCACATCTTCATTTAATTGCTTACCACTAAAAAAATCACACTGTAGGGTCCGGAGCCTCATCGTCATCCGATCCGCTGCCACCGGAACCTTTGTCCGGATCATCCCCGCTGTCGCCTCCTGCACCGGACTGTGCCACAGCGCGGGTCAAAACCTGCTGATAACTCAAAATCTTCATCAGCTCCGCCAAAGTTTTCCCCGGACGGAAAATGATATGCGCCCCCTTGATCAATGAACCGGTAAATTCCTTCACCGATGTAGCCCCCTCACTATTCAACCCGATCTGCAAACTGCCCAAATCGCCCAAGCGAACAATGCGTCCGGCTTTCAACGCACGTTTTACCTCATAAAGAATACCTGAAATAGCAGCACGCACATCTGTCTCCGTACAAGTGGAACGACTCGTAATCGCCTCACATAACTCTTCAAAATCCAATTCACCCGATGCTTGCGCTTGCGCATAGTACTTTGCCGGTTCACTCTTCTTTGCCGGGTTCTTACGCGGCACTACTGAATAAGAAACTGTCATTGCCATAATAAAATAATTTTAAAGTTATAAACATTAAGAATGCATTCCTCTCTTGTTAACAATACAAAGATACACAACTATCAACAGTCCACATTCTCCAACGAAGTTCACTGATTTTCAGCGAATAAAAGTGAAGTCATTTCTTTGTCAAGTCCTCTTTTTTCAGTAACTTTATAGCATAAAACAAGAAAAAAGAATCATGAACCACAACGAAAATTATTTTATTATCCGCACGTATACCAAAGCGGAATTGGCCCATCTCTACAACCCCAATGTTTGCCTCAAAGTCGCCTTACAAATTCTGCGCCGCTGGATTGTCTGTAACCTCCCGCTGCTGAATGAACTCGAACATGAAGGCTATCGTGCACGAAACCGCCTGCTCTCTCCGAAACAAGTGGCGACCATCGTACACTATTTAGGCGAACCATAGTAACTTATTGCCATTACAGACAAAGTTCCTTTACAACTTTTCAAAAACAAGTTCTTTTGCACCGACAAATAACAACTACAATCAATATGAAACATTTCACCATATTCCAAAACTTCTATTATGTAATAGCAGAAATGACTGAAGAAGAAATAGTATCGGCCATCGCCAGTTCCACCTACCGGAAAAGAGTCGAAGAGATACGTCACATCTTTGCAGAGCAAGGAGAAAAGGCTGCCAATGAAAAGAAAAAAGAGTTGCCGGCCATCGCCTTTTCTGCCTGTTACAGAGGCAGGCGTACCAAAGACAATCTCGTCAAATATCTGGGACATATTGTGATAGATATCGACCATCTCAGTGAAGAAGAATTAGCGCGGATTCTCCCTATAATCAGAGGATGCAGGTACACCCGAATCGTTTTCATCAGTCCCAAAGGGATGGGAGTGAAAATTGTAGTGCGTGCATGCCATCCGGATGAAACCTTGCCCGAAACCCTTCAGGAAATAGCAAACTTCCACCATGCAGTTTACACCAAGCTTGCCTCTCTGTATGCCCAGCTCTGCCAGATAGAAATCGATACCTCCGGTCAGGATGTGGCGCGTACCTGTTTGTTCTCCTACGACCCGGACATTTATTTCAATCCGGATGCCGAGGCTTTCCTCATGGCACAACCTCCTATGTCCTACAAGCCTTCAAAGAATAAAAGTGCCTCCGGCCCCAAACAACAGAATCATCCGAAGGACAACCCGATGAATGAGGAAACAGCGCTCAACTCCCATTCCGACAACGCTTCTCTGGTATTGACTTTAACCTACTATCACAACAAGTCCGAAAAATACACAGCAGGAAACCGGAACAATTACCTGCATCATCTCTCATGCATATTCAACCGTTACGGCATTCCGCAGGAAGAAGCGTCCGCTTTCATCAAAAGCCAGTTTACAGACTTTCCGGCGGACGAAACAGACTCTTTGATAAATAGTGCCTACTCTCACACCGATGAATTTAAGACCTATAAGTTGAATAGTACACAGAAACGGATATTACGGATAGAGCAGCATATCAGCGAAAACTACGAGACACGCTACAACGAAGTGCTGCATATTATGGAATATCGCAGAAGGCATCCCGCCTCAGAGCAACCGGAACCTTTCCGCATTCTGGATGAAATGATGGAAAACAGTATCTGGATAGAAATTAATGAGCTGGGATATTCCTGTACTGTCAAAACGATCGAGAATCTGATCTACTCCGATTTCAGCCAGACGTACCACCCTATTCGCGAATATTTTGAATTATTGCCCGAATGGGACGGAACCGACTATATCCGTATCCTTGCAGATAGTGTCCAGACGAATCATCAGGAGTTCTGGGCAGAATGTCTGGAGCGTTATCTGGTAGCAATGTGCGCAGCCGCTACTCAGGAGAACATTGTCAATCACACGGTACTTTTGCTATGCAGCGAGATACAGAACATAGGGAAAACGACTTTTATCAACAACCTCCTGCCTCCCGAACTGCGTGCTTATCTTTCTACCGGACTAATCAATTCGAACAATAAAGATGATTTGGCAAAAATAACACAGGCTATGCTGATCAATCTCGACGAGTTTGAAGGCATGAGTGGTCGCGAACTGAATGCATTCAAAGATTTGGTAACACGCAAAGTCATCAGTTTCCGTCTGCCTTATGCACGCCGTTCGCAAAATTTTCCTCATACGGCTTCTTTTGCAGGAACATGTAATTATCAGGAAGTGCTTCACGACACGACAGGTAATCGTCGTTTCCTTTGTTTTCATCCCAATTCCATCCAATTTATTACCATCAATTATCCGCAGCTCTATGCTCAGATCAAATATCTGCTGAACAAACCGGGATATCAGTACTGGTTCACGCAGGCGGAAAATGAACGTCTTGAAGAGAATAACGAGGCTTTCGTCTTCCATTCACCGGAAGAAGAATTGGTACTTACGCATATCCGCAAGCCGGACCGTTTCGAGAAGATTCATTATCTGACTGTCAGTGAGATTGCGGAACTGATACGTGAGCGTACCGGTTACCAGTATTCCATCGGGTCAAAAATACAGTTGGGAAAGGTGATGACCAAACACCACTTTGAGTCAAAAAAAGGAAATAACGGGCGCCGCTATGCTGTGTTTATTATAGATATCGAACAGGTAAAATCAAACAGACTGTATGAGTAGAAGCGGGAAAGACCTATGAATTATGAATATAGCAAAATGCAGAGTCATCTTGACGGATACTCTGCATTTATTGTTTTTACAAAATCATTGAAAATTCTATTTTACAGCCTAACGCATTCATTATGCGATAGAAAGTAGATACTTTAGGTTCCGTCTGACCACTTTCTACTCTTGAAATATAAGAACGGTCAGAACCGATACGCCGGGCTAATTCAGCCTGAGTGATTTTAGCCTTTTTCCTCGCGTCTCCGATAATCTGCCCTGTGTAAAAGGCGTATGCCTTTTCTTCTGCCTCTGCACGTTCGGAAGTACCTTCTGCACCAAATTTGGCATCAAGGACAGCATCATAATCTACTATTTGATGATTGTTTATCTGCATAATATTCCTCCTTTATTTTTAATGCTTTATCTATTTCACTACCCGGTGTTTTTTGCGACTTCTTTTGAAAGCCATTAAACAACACTACAATATTTCCATCATCAAAAATGAAAAATACCCGGTATATATTACCATTATATTCTGTACGAAGTTCAAAAACTCCGTCCTGAACAAATTTTACAAATTTAGTGGAGAGTCTTTCTTGTGTTTTCAACAAGAGTAGTCCATACTGGATTTTATCTTGTTCCTTTTCGGTTAAAGTCTCCATGAAAGCCTCAAAGTAACCTCCGTATGTACGGATCTTACGTTTCTTTTCCATAACGCAAATATACGAAATGTTGTTCAACTATACAACACATTTTTTCGTTTTATATTATTTTTCATCATCTTCACCTACAAAAGTGAGAGGAGTGAGAGAGGAATTGAAACTTTTTCTATTTTATTTCTTTATTTCTACTTTCTATATTTCTCTAAAAAAAATACGAATGTTAGAAATCCTCTCTCACTCCTCTCACTTTTTGCCTTTTCTTCCTCCAAAAAGACGGCGGGAAATCAGAAAAACACAACTGTCTTTTTTCGATTTCTCACCGCATTTTCAAATCAGCCTGTCAATTGAAGCAGACTTCAGGAAATATTTGTTATCTTTGATGTGCAAAAGATCAAAAGAATCAGATATGGACAACTTGATGCGTAAACTTCCTATTGGAATACAAACCTTTGAAGATATACGAAGGAAGAATTATCTTTATGTAGATAAGACTGCATTGGTATGGCGGATGGCTAATTTAGGAAAACCTTACTTCCTGAGCAGACCGCGCCGATTTGGCAAAAGCCTGCTGTTATCTACCTTCGAATCCTATTTTCTAGGTAAAAAAGAACTATTCGAAGGTCTTGCTATCGAACAAATGGAAACAGAATGGACAGAATATCCGGTACTCCATCTTGACCTGAATGCAGAAAAGTATGATAAGCCGGAGAAACTAAATGATATTCTCAGTAATCATCTCACCCAATGGGAACTTCAATATGGAAAAGGTCTTGACGAAAAGACTCCTTCCGCACGTTTCGGAGGTGTCATTCGCAGGGCATGCGAACAGACCGGGCATCAAGTAGTCGTGCTGGTTGATGAATACGATAAGCCACTACTGCAAGCCATCACCAACCTCGAACTGCTTGAAGAATATCGTCAATCGCTGAAAGCTTTTTACGGAGTACTAAAAAGTACGGACCGTTATCTGAGATTTGTATTCCTGACCGGAGTTACAAAGTTCTCACAAGTCAGCGTATTCAGCGATCTGAATCAACTGAATGATATTAGCCTGGACTACTCTTATGCAACACTTTGCGGCATCACCCGTGAGGAACTGATTGCAACATTTAAACCCGAAATAGAAACTTTCGGGCGGAAAAATCATCAGACTCCGGAAGAAGTAGTAACTGCGATGGAACGCAATTATGACGGTTACCATTTTCACCCGGACGGCGATGGGGTATTCAATCCATTTAGTGTATTGAATGCTTTCAGCAAACTGGAATTGGGAAATTACTGGTTTCAAACAGGTACACCTACTTTCTTGATCGAACTTTTGCAAAAAAGTGACTATGATCTGCGTACTTTGCTTAATGGCATCGAAGCTCCTGTTTCTTCTTTTGCAGAATATAGGGTAGGCGCGAATAACCCTATTCCATTGATTTACCAAAGCGGATATTTAACAATTAAGGACTACGACAGAGAATTCCAAAATTATCTGCTTGCCTTTCCTAATGATGAAGTGCGCTATGGATTCATCAATTTTCTTGTGCCGTTCTATACACCAATGAAGAACAATGACCAAGGATTTTACATAGGCAAATTTGTTCAGGATTTACGGACAGGCGACTACGACTCTTTCCTTACCCGCCTTGAAGCTTTCTTTGGAGACATTCCATACGAATTAAATGACCAGACCGAACGGCATTATCAAGTGATCTTCTACTTGGTATTCAAATTAATGGGACAATTTACCGAAGCCGAAGTACGCAGTGCCCGTGGACGTGCCGACGCTGTAGTAAAAACACCGAAATATATCTATGTATTTGAGTTCAAGCTGAATGGAACAGCCGAAGAAGCGCTAAAACAAATTGATGAAAAAGGATATTTGATTCCTTATCAGGCAGATCATAGAGAGATTATAAAGATCGGAGTGGAATTTAGTGCAGAAAGCCGGAACTTAAATCGTTGGTTAATAGAGACCATTGAGTAATGAAACCTAAGTGGCGGCAATCTGCACAAGTATTCATTCAGATTTCCGCCACATTTTTTATCAGCCCATCAATAAAAGCAGGCTATTCGGAATTTCCTTTCGAATAGTCCGAAAACTCTCCGGCACGTTCTTTCTTCTCATACGAGACCAACGTTTCCACACTTAGTGCTTTCCCGTTCTTAGGACTTATAACATCTATTACACCCGACAAAGAGCGGAATGTCTGCTCGCAGTTTGCATCTCCATTATAAGTCAACCGCCCCCTGTCAATAGCGCCCAAGACTACAGAAATGTACCGTTTCGGATCTCCCCGATATTCGATAATGGGGGGCGTCATATGTTCTCCTTCCCGAATCAGTTGGATGACAATTCTTTTTTTTGGTCAAGCAGATCCATCAGTTTTTCACTATGCACATCGATTTGCGCGTTTACTTCACGAAGTTCATTTTTCAATGAACAAAACAATTCATCATTCAATGAATTTTCCATAAAACTATTTTTATTGATTATAAAAAAGCCATTCCGGAAAGCACAGCTACTGCCTGCTTCCCGAAATGGTGACTAATACCTCCAAAACACTACGCTGTATTGCTCTCCACGGAACAATACGATATTTAAAATCTAAGGTTAGTTATCTTTCTGTTCCTTCAACCATCTTTCCACTTTTTCTACCATCGGCATTTCATACAGAAATATCCAGTCACTGTTGTTACTTAAAGCAGACAAGTGATGATGGTGGTTCTGGTCGGCAATATACCCCTCCGGACTCTCCATAAAACGAGTTTGCGAATAAGTCTTTTCAAATTCAGCACGCATACTTTTGAAGGAGTTACAAACGTCACCTATCCTTACTAATGCTTGAAGACGTTCTTCATCGCTTTTTGTACTGTCATAAACCTCTAAAACTTCCAACAATTTCACCGGATAGTGAAACAGTTCGTTCGTCTGCTTATAAATATCCAACGTGTAGCGATTGCGTAAAGCTGCCTGTTCAGCTACTTTCAAGCCTTTACAAATCTTCTCATAACGCGCCGATTCAATGCGGACGGTATCCAGTCTTCCCTGATATTTCCGCTTCCATTCTCCCGGTTTCTCCGAATCCGGCAAATCCAGCAACCGGAATGCTTCCGATACTCCCCATGCCGGATTTCGCGTGCCGGAAACGACTAATGCCTGATCAAAGAAGAAAGCAGCTTTCTCCATTTCCGTCAGAAACTCCATTTGCTGACCGGACAATCCGAACTCCCTCCGGGCGTGCGCCCGGATAAACTCATCCACAGTCCGCCCGTCCGGATGCCAACTATATTCGCCCTGTGCTATAAGTCCGCGCATCACCGTTTCCCAATGGGCAGAGGCATCATCCCAAGCCGTGGCAAGGATGCCCTTCAACTGATTCTGAGAAACAAGTTTGCAGAAATCTTTAATATATTGTGCCCTGGAGTTGTTTCTGGGCATGAACGGGGTCTCGCCGGTCGCTGCTGCGGTAGCTCCCATTACATTCAGTCCATTCTTATGATACCATTTCAGGAGCATCTGATGGGACAAGACGGTAGGGTCTTCGTAATGCCAACGCATATAGATGCAATTCTTCGGGAACATCTTGATAGCTTCGTCCAGCCGGGAGGTATTCCAGTTCTTACGAATTTCATCATCGGTGAGCGGGCGATGCAACAACCACCAAAGGTCGGCATACTTCAAAGGCATATCATCCCAGAAGATGGGAGTTCTGCCATGTTCCACAGCAAAGTCACAGACCTTTTTGAGCCAGATCATCTGCAATTCAAAAGCTGTTTTTCCGGTCGCTTTACAACGTTCGTCTATGCCGATTGCCGTTATTTCATCTCCACCGATATGAAGATACTTGCCGTCCGGCATGGCTTCCATCGCATCCCGGTAAAGATCAAACTGTAACTCATAGGTACGCGGGGCGGAAGGACAGAACTCCCAGTCACTACAGGGATTTTCCCGCAGTTCCCAATGGCGTTTCAGGATAAAGCCGGCGTGTCCCAATCCTTGTACTAAGGGACTGATTTCAATATTACGCTCCTTGGCATAGCGACTGATAGCCTGCATCTCTTGTTTGCTGATGGCGTTGGGGGCGCCCACTTCGGGACGGCGGGTATAGCGCAGCTTGTCTTCCACTTCCCAAATGATGGCATTCACCTTATAGCGGGCCAGTTTATCAATGGTCCGATAGTAGTATTCCGTCCGGTCCAGATGATGCTTCGTATCAAAGTGAACGGCACGGTAAGAGATTTCGGGATAATCCGTCATTCGGAGACATGGAATAGGGATACGAAGGTCACGACTATCCTCCATCAGTTGTTCCAAGGTCTGACAACCGTAGAACAATCCTGCTTGTCCGCGCGATTGGATCGTTACTCCCCGGGAGGTGATCTCCAGCGTATATCCTTCCGGAGATTCAGGTGTGTTCTGTTCCGACAGGGAAAGTGTAATACCTGCTCCTTGTTTTTCAATGCGGGGTAAAGCGTCCAGCAATGTTCCTAAAACGGGGATTTTACTTTCGCCTTTCGATACGATATATGCCAGTTCACTACCTGCTATCCCCTGCCCTTTCAATATCTCTATGTTCTGGGGTAAAGGGAGTATCTGAAAACGTGGGTCCAATCCCTTTGCCTGCGACATGGCGGAGACAAGTATAAACAGCAGTACGAAAGCTATTTTATTCTTTAATTTCTTCATTATCTATTTCTGTTTAATCATTTGCAGATAGTTCTTTCAATGTTCCTTCGGCTATTCCTACCCACTTGGCGGCTTCACGCCCCGAAGCAGAGGTGAAATTGCGGATAGCTGCGTCCAGTTGTCCGTTGTTCAGTATACGTGCCTTTTCATAATCCTGAATGCCTTCCCGCAGCAGTTCCAGACGGATGCTGGAGATGGGAACAGCGGCGGCGGTATTTTCGCTGCGATAAATCATATTGAAGTCGCCGGACGCATTACTTCCATCCTGTGCACTGGTAGGGTCAGACTGTGTCCAGTAATCGTATGCCCAGCGCAGATATCCGTCAAATCCTTTTGCCAGCGCATACCACGCCATCCACGGCATTTCTGCCGGATTGGTTTGCGCCGTAACGTAATTGTTCGGGTATTGCTGCGAGCAACTGGTGTAGAAGGTAGAAACGGCATTGTCCGACTGACGCTCGTAGCCTAAAATGGTCGAATAATCATACAGGCTGTTCTCTATCCCACTGTCGACATTTCCTCCCGACAGTCCTATTTTCCAGTTCGCATCGTTCTCTTTGATTAAAGCTATGATTGACTTCATACCGTCTTCTTTAATCTCATCCATATAAAGCACGGTTTTGTCAAACCAGCCTTTTTCTTGCAGATGCGTCTTGAAAGAAGTCAGGAAAGCAGACCACACTGTGTTGTATTCTTCCGTACCGATGGTGAGTTCCAATGTCCGGTCCGTGCCCGACGCGTCTTTATATCCGACAGACGTCTTCCATCCGGCCAAAGAAAAACAGCTGATCTGTTTATTGATTCCCCATTCCATCATTTTCCCGACATATTTATCAAAATCGGTATAGTCGAATATCCACTCGTCGGAACTGTTTTTCGACCACTTCACCATCGTTTGTCCGCTATTGAAAGCCCCGTCCTTGATATACGTGGTGATTACCTTCTGCCCGGCATCTGCCAACAGTTGATAAAACGGCTTCATCATCGCAAAATATTCGTCGGAGAAAGGAACGACATTTTCTCCGTTGTCCCGACACAGAGTTGTCAATTGGAAGGGGAACTGCCATAAATCAAGATGGAAACTCCAATCGGCTACCGCAGGCAACTGATGATCTACGACAAGCAATTCCAGATTAAACTTCTGCTTCACTTCATTGGCTGATTTCACCTGAATGGTTCCGGTATATATGCCCGGTACGGCATCTGCCGGCGTGTTTATGGTCACCCATATCTTAACGGGATCTTGAGTGGTGAGCGTTGTGACGGGTACTTCGGAAAGGGCATCGGCAATCAAGGTAGTGGTGCGGCTCTCATAATTTCCACAATCGAGTGCCTGATCGTCTCCCTTTATATAGGAAGGAAAACGAAGTCGGATATTGGAGGCAGAGATGCTGTTCGCGTCGCTCACCAGATCCGAAACTTCATAAGTGAGGTCGTCATATTTTTTATCTCCTGACCATAACACTATCTGTTTGTGTGTACGGTCGTTCTGCCAAAGGGTGTCTTTCCAAAGGGTGACGATCTTCGCTTCTTCCGTCTGAGCTTCGTGTTGCTGACCTTTGGAGTATCTCACAAACTTACTTTCGAACGAACCCCGCAGGGTAGTAACGGCAGGATCTGCGGGAACGACAGGTTCTTCCCAGTTGTCGGTTGGCAACCCCTCGGTACAGGCTATTACTCCATAAGCCAGTGAAAACAAAAATATACTGCTTAATAAGAATTTCTTCATAACTGTTGATTTATCTCGTTATAGTATAATCATAAAAAGGTGTACTCAAGTCTAATTCTATCCGGTACGTACCAGCTTCGTCGATAGTAATATCCGTCCCTGTCTCCGACAGTCTGACAATACCATCGGACGCCCCATACGTTACAGTCGGATCACCGGCAGAGACCGGAATAGTGGTAAATTTCAATTTTCCGGCTGCAAGTTCTGTCGTCAAAGACCACTTGCGGGTGTCAGAATTGTAGACCATTGCTTTCACCGCTCCTGCGGCTGTCCCCGTAACAGCCCATTGTGTCTCCAGTAAAACGATCTGACGGGTAGCGAGGTCAAAATTAACTTTCCAGATGCCGGGAGAAACAATCGAGGCATTACCTCCAGTAGTTGTCCAGTCTCCCCAAGGCCCGTCACACGGATAATAGCCGGTTCCCGGAGAGGGTTTCTCCACCATCGCTAAAGTACCATAAGATTGTCCGCCGCCCAATCCGGCGCTAACATCAAAATAGGCGGACTGGTCGGATTGCACCAAGCCGATGTTGTTCCAGCTCGTATTTGTCAAGTCTATATATCCTTCAAACAGATTATTATAGGTAATGGAAGCAATGGTCTGTGCCGTTTCTGTATTCAGGCCATAGTAATCTCCTTTCTCACCCGACATTACCAAATACATTACCGGAGGAGGATTATAACTCATCTCCAGTAGAAAAGTCTCGGTTTGTACACCCTTCGTCCATTCCAACACAAATTGGTTATTCCTGAAAGTAATCACATCTCCCACACTTATATTGACCGTAGCCGAAGGGTCGGAAATGTCTATCTGTTTCACTATGGCAGTAGTGGAAGGCTGATTGACTGCCACCAACAATGTTTCACTCAACAAGCCATCTTCCTGCAACAGAGGGGTAGCCACATAGTCCGTTCCGTTCACTTCCAAGACTAATCCCGAAATAGGCGAAACAAGGGTAGGATTCTCCGGATAAGAATCTTCACTGCAAGAAGCGACTCCTATCGCCAGACACAAAGTGGTTAAAATCAAAGTTATATTTCTTTTCATATCATTCGTTCTTTTCGATTATGTTATTGACATTTAATTGTATCCGGGATTTTGAACAATACCGGTCATGATGGTCATCTGGTCGCTCGGTTTCGGTAGAAGATAATTGTGGTCGTCAATCTTTGCCTCCGGATAATAAGCCTCTAAAGTCTCCTTCAGAATATGACGACGGCACAAATCGAACCAACGATTACATTCAAAAGCCAATTCCCAGTTACGTTCGTCCAATACCGCCTTGTCAAACTGTGCCGGAGTCAGTCCCGATAGTTTAGTCAGTCCTGCCCGTTCGCGGACTTCATTGATAGCATCGTATGCTGCCTTTGAAGGGCTGCCTTCTGCCTGATTAGCGGCTTCCGCGTATATCAGCAACACATCGGCATAGCGTAACATACAGAAAAATCCGTCCGCTTTATTAGCTGTAGCTATCCCTGAATATCCTCCGCTCTTTGGACCCGCATCCCGGTACTTTCCCACATAAGGCTGTGCCACATTGGTATCTTCCCACGAAGCACCGTCTCTCATCCGAGTATAAAAAGTTCCGCTCAAACGGCTGCCATCTCCTACGGGAAAAGTTTCCAGAAAGCGTTTGTCACTGGTCCAATCTGCCCAGCCGTTTTCTCCGTGATCAGTAGGACGCACGGCCTGATGGATATAACTGCCTGTTGCATTGTCCGAACTGGCATAAAACGCAAAGATAAATTCGGAGTTTATTTTACGGTTGCTCCATAACCACAATTGGGAATATACTTTTTCTAAGGTATAGACCTTTTCACTAATTACTTCATTTGCCTTATCACGTGCCAGCGCATAACAGGAAGTCTCATTCAACGGAAATCCCGCCATTGTCAAATAGACTTTTGCCAGCAACGCTTTTGCCGCCCAACGGCTGGGACGACTCGGATCATCCTGTGAAAGAGGCAATGTCAACTCTGCATTCTTCAAATCAGAAACTATCTGCTCGTAAATCCGGGCAACACTCGCCTGAGGCTCTTTTGCCGCATTATCCTGATTTTCCTCCGTCAACAATGGCACTTCGCCAAACCAACGCACCAACTGGAAGTAATTAAAAGCACGCAAGAAATGGGCTTCCCCGCCAATCGGGGACAATTCGTCGAGAGATAATTTCGTGTTCTCACCGATAATCTTTATCAATGTATTGCACGCGCTAATACTTGTGTAATATGAGTTCCATAACTCATCCGTCACTTCGTCCGGATTTCCTACTGTGTTAATGTTAACCTGTTCGAATCCTTTCCATCTGATGACGGGGGTATTTACATCTTCGGCACCTGCACTGGCCGCATAGGGCATATCGGTACCATATAAAAGGATTAAGGGGGTATAGGCTCCTGTGATATAACTATTGAAGTCGGTCAGTGTCTGGAAGAACTTATCGACAGTTGGCTGTCCGGTAAGATTCTCTGTCAAATCGGCACAACTCGTACTTAATATTATCGCCAATAATCCGACGCAGCTCTTTTTTATAAGTGTACAATTCATAGTCTGTTATTATTAAATGATCATTAAAACGAAATATCCAACCCTACAAGGAAACTCTTTGACGAAGGATACACACCACGGTCCACGCCTGCCGCATCCGAGTCTGCTCCCATACTTGCTTCCGGATCAAATCCCGAATAATTGGTTATTGTCCATAGATTATTGGCACTGACATAGATACGGGCGGACGAACATCCTATTTTTGACAGTATCTTGTGCGGAATACGATAGCCCAATGTGATATTTTTCAAGCGCAAATAGTCTCCCTTCTCCACCCAACGGGAAGAATTAACATACTCTGCTCCCGAAAAAGCAGGAATATTTGTCGGATTTTCCGGTGTCCAATGATTTTTCATAACCGTACTGGTCGGGAATGCATCTGACGAATAAGTCTCACGCCGGATACGATTCTGATTATAAATGTCATTACCGGATACTCCCTGACAGAAAATATTCAGGTCGAAATCAAAAATCGTAAATGTATTGTTGAATCCGAAGCTCAACTTCGGCTGGGCATTACCGATAATGCCTATATCATCCTTATCTATTTTTCCATCACGGTTGATATCTACATATTTGGCATCTCCGGGCTTTGCTCCGTAAAGCGCAGCCGTCGAAACTTCTGATTTCTGCCAAACACCGGCAAAGGTATATCCGAGGAATGTGCCCATCGGTTGTCCCACCATCTGGACATAAGAACCCACCAATCCCGGATAATCGGCACCGGTTGTAATAAGCGTATTAGAGAGCCCGTCCAGTTCGAGAATCTTATTTTTATTGATATTCAATGTATAATTTATGTCCCATTTAAAATGTTTGGTAGAGACAGGAATGCCACCCAACATGATATCAAATCCTTTATTGGACACGGAACCGACATTGGTAAGGATGGAACTGACACCCAATACCGAAGGCACTTTCTGCCACATCAACAGGTCTGTGGTTTTCTTGTTATAATATTCGGCTGAGAAACTCAAACGCCCTCCCCACCACCGACTGTCTATACCGATGTTCAACTCACGGGTACGTTCCCATTTCAGATTTTCATTGCCTAAATCCGATATTGCCAAAGTCGGGTTTCCGCTATCGTCCATGCCCGGATAAAACTTTAAATGAGAAGAGTAAGCGGGCACTGCCGCATTGCCAACCGTACCGTAACTCCCGCGAATTTTAAATTCCGGTACCATATCTTTCAGCCTTTTCATAAACTTCTCTTCCATAAGATTCCATCCTAATGAAAATGCTGTAAAATTGTCGTATTTGTTTCCTTCTGCCAACTGGCTGGCTCCGTCATAACGAACCGATCCGGAAAACATGTATTTATTCTTATAACTATAATTCACACGACCCATAAAAGACTGCATCACTGTAGTAGAATACTCCACCCAAGGGGCCTGCAAAATAGAACCGAACTGCACTCCATTATATCCCATTCCCACCGGGATTCCTCTGGAAGAAGCAGATGTGCTCTGATAATTATCCTTCAACACTTCGTATACCCCGGTAGCCTGAACGGTATGATCACCAAAAGCCTTATCAAAAGTCAGAATACTGGTACTTTGCAAAGCGATATAGCGTGATTGGGCCTTACTTCCGTTAATATCTCTAATATCGCCATTATTGACACGCTGATTATCAAAATACCCTTTGGCATCGCTGTGAGTCTTATATGAAAACAAAGAAGATAATTTGAGGAAATCCCAGAATTTATATTCTCCCATCAAAGAAGCATTAAAAGAAGCGACGGATTTATCGTCCACTATCTCCAAAGCATACCCCACCGGATTGTACAATGAAACCGGTCCTATTCCTCCACCCGGCTGTGTATATCCTCCTTCGCTATCGGGGTCATAGATGCGTTTCGTAGGCGACCATTGAAGTGCCGCATTAATAGCCTGTTCATAATCTCCATTATGCGTCTCGTCATAAGAGGCAAACGTATTCAGCGATAAATTCAAACGGGATGTAGCCTGAACTTTAAAGTTTGCACGAAAAGTATATTGTTTAAAATTGGTATTCTGCACAATGCCATCTTTATTGGTATATCCTCCAGCTATGAAATAAGAAATGCTTTCTTTCGCTCCACTGATACTGATGTTATGTGATTGGGAAACCGCATTCCGAAAAATCTTATCCTGCCAGTCCGTACTGTTTCCTTCCAACGGAATCTCATCCGGACCAAAAGCAGGATTGAGCCCATTCTCCTCCTGAGCCTCATTCATCAGCAGGGCATATTCTTTCGCATTCAATGCAGGCAAGGTTTTCCGCACTTCATCAAATGAAACAAAACCGTTGTAAGACACCTGCGGCTTTCCGGTTTTCCCATTTTTAGTTGTCACCAGAATAACACCGTTCGCACCTTTCGAACCATAGACAGAAAGGGCTGCAGCATCTTTCAATACTTCTATGGATTCTATCTGGTTAGGATTCAAGCTCCCGATATTCCCATCTTGAACACCATCGATTATGATCAAAGGATCATTTCCATAAGTCAGCGAGTTGGCTCCACGGATGCGGATCGTTGCCGATCCCGAAGGAGCACCATTGGAATTCTGCACAACAACACCTGCCACACGTCCTTGCAAGGCCTGCGCAGTACTGGCATTAGGAGCTGACAATAGCTCTGCTGACTTTACGGAAGAAACGGAACCGGTGATATCACTTTTCTTTTGTACACCATACCCCACGACGACTACTTCATCCAATACTTTAGTGTCTTCCTTCAGGACAATCCGAAGCAGATTCTTACTATCGGCAGCTCGAAGTTCCACACTCTGATAACCGATATAGGAGACTGAAATCCAGGCATCTTCCGATACCTCATTTATAGTGTAGTTTCCGTCAAGGTCCGTAATTATTCCGGTTGAAGTTCCTTTCACTACCACACTGGCCCCAATGATCGGTTCGCCCTTATCATCCACGACTGTTCCTTTGATGTTCTTCTTTGTACTGCCGTCATGAGGTTTCTGCGTCTTTTTCAAGATGACTATCATCTTGTTTTGCAACTTATAAGTCAAATCCTTATCCAAGACTTTATTCAGCACCTCATCCAATGATGCATTTTTGAAAGTTGCCGTAATTCTTTTATTCTCGTTCACTTCATCTGTCTTATAGATGACAGATAAACCTGTTTGCTGCTCAACTTCTTTCAAGACTGTCTTCAGTGTTTCATTCTTGAATGTCTTGTTGATGACTTGGGCGTGTAAAGTCACTGTCGCCAGACAAAATGAAACTAAAAGAAGCAGCCGTAATAAGCTCTTTCGGTTGTTCATAGTTTTTCTCGATTTAATTTAATAATAGTTGTTACAAAATGGAAATTATTCTCTGATATATATATCCTTGCCTTTACGTTCGACGGTTATCGGGATAATCTCTTGCAAAGCCGTCATCACCTCTCCGATTGTTTCTCTGTTGCGCAGAGAAATACGGAATGTCTTGTCTCCTACAGCTTCCGATTCCAGCCGAATATTCACATCATATTGTCGGGATAGTTTTGCAACCAGTTCCTTCAATGTAATGTGATCAAATTCTATACGGTTCTCCGCCCACGCTTTTGATTGTGAAGCGTTTACTTGGGTACGGATGAATTTTCCTGTTTCTACGTCCAATCTCATGGACTCTCCAGGAGACATCATTATCGGACTGCCTTTATAATTCAGTTCGACCGACCCTTCGAGTAAAGTGGTGGAAATGAAAGGATCATCATCATAGGCGGATACGTCGAACTTCGTTCCTTTCACAACGATGTCATATCCATGTGTCTGCACGATGAAAGTAGCTCCCGCTTTCTTGGTGACTTCAAAATATCCCTCACCGTTCAGTTCGACTCTGCGATTGGCGGTATTGAACTTGTTCGAATACTTCAGTGTGGAGCCTGCATTAAGCCAAACGACTGTACCGTCAGACAGAACGACTTTACTCTTCTCACCATAAGGAGTTTCGCATACAAAGTACGTTTCCGGTTGCAATGAGGAAGAGAGTTGCCGGACACCAAGGGTTCCTCCTACAGTCAGAAGTACGATGGCTGCAACAGCAGCCACTTTCCGCCAGACGGAAAATCTCGTTTTCGAAATACCCAGCATCGGGATAATGGCTTCCTGCGTGCGGATTTTGCGTTGTAATGTCTCCCACTCCTTCGTGGTATTGGAATCGGTAATGCCCGAGGCAATCCACTCCTTTTCCCACTGTCTGAATGCCGTGCGATTTGCTTCACTTTGTCCGACATACTCAAACAATAGTTTTTCGTCTTTTCGCCGGATTCTTCCTTCGAAATACTGAACGGCCAACTCACGAATGTTTTTCTTTTCTTCCATAATTTCACTTTCTATAAGATGTAACAACTATTATTTCTTTTACCCAACCACCCATACAAAGAAAAAAGCAGGAATTTTTCAGTTCCTGCTCTTCCAATCTAATTATCAATGGTTTATATTTTCCTCTTTTATTTATTATTCATAATCACCCAAGCAACAATCATAATATAAATGTCTACCGGATACTTGTCTTTGAAGTGTTTGGAGAAGCTTTTCAATGCTTTCGCAATGTGCTTCTCGACTGCCGTAGTCGATATCTGAAGTTTGTCTGCAATTTCACGATTCTTCAGTCCTTTGAAACGGCTCATCAGGAAGATTTCCCGCGAACGCTCGGGCAGCTGCCCGATGACAAGGTTGATTTGTTCCTGTAATTCGTCATATAGTAGTTTGTGCTCTGCATCTAGTGTGAAGTCGGCATAATAGAGCCTTTCTTCACCATCAATGGATGCAAGATATTCTATCTGATGTTTCTCGACAATGGAAAGATGCTTCAAATAATTCAGGCATCCATTGCGTACCATTGCAAAAAGTAAGGAGGTGACCGATACAGCCGACAACAACTCCCGCTTCTCCCAAAAACGCAGAAAACACTCCTGAATAATATCACGAGCCGTCTCTTCATCTTCCACGAAACGAATAGCATAGCCGCACAAACGGGGATAATAAGCCTTAAAAAGATATTCAAATGCCTGATTATTACCTTTTCTGATCTCGTCTAATAAGAACTTTTCATCTGAAAAATCAACCATAGTGTCGTATTTTGAAACAAAGGTATAAAGTTACAGATGACAATGATATTAATATTTTCTCAGATTTCCGATTTTTCAGCAGAGTTTCTGCACATAAAACTTTAAAAGCGATATTTTAACCGTTATTGGTAAAATATCGCTTTTAAAATATATAGCTCAACTATATTGACTAATAAGTAAGTCGGATACCCGCCTGAATATTGAAGTTGAACGGATTTTCCTTACGGATGGTCTGTACATCAGAACCGTCATCAAAGAAATAAGCAACACCGGGTTCTACGTATATACCTACCCGTTTGGTGGCATTAAACTGTGCGCCGACTGCACCGGAGACGGAGAATTGCAAAGGTTTCACAGTTTCCTTCTCTGTGCCCAGCTTACCATAAACACATTTCTCAATCATACCTCCACCGGATACATAAAGAGTAAACAGTTTCTTATCAAGGAAGTTCCAGTTTGCTTTTAACGGAATACCCAGATAATGCAGTTTCTGTTCTGTCTTCTGGTCGCTGTCCGCAAACTTTGCATCCGAAGAAAGCAAGGTGTAAGTCAACCCTGTCTCAACAGAAAAACCTTTCGCCAGACTCTTACGGACGGATAATCCAAAAGAGATAGGCTGATGGTGTTTCATATCAACCACCTGATTGGCCTGACGCAAATAAGGCACTCCATCTTCAAAGACCAACGTCTGGTCACTTGGTATGCTCAGCAAACCATTCGAAACCGATACCATGCTCACGCGAGACATATAGGAAGGAATCCCCGATCCTAACTCTGTAGAAGCACCTCCGGAATTACCTACCGAAAGTCCCATCGACCACGTACCTTTCTGTGAGGATGCCTTCTCAGTCGGAATATGCAGCTTATCTCTGCTGGAAGGACGGCGTGGTTTATTTCCCGGTTGTTCTGTATCCGTCTGCTTCTGCTGAGCAACCTTCGTTTCTTCCATCTGTTCCACTTCTGCTTTCCGGTCACCCGACTTAGCTCCCACTTCCAAAGGAGCCTGTTTTTCTTTCTGAACAGGTGCATCTGCATTTGCTGTCGGTTGTGGAATATTCCGTTCCGCCTTCGCTATGCGATCCTTCACTACCGGACGTACTACCGGCTCTACCGTTGTTCCGGTCGCATCCGGTTGCTGTGCATCCGGCAAAATATCCGGAACAGAGGCTAACGCCGGAGTCTTGGCATGACGAATATCATCGGCAGCAGGAGTTCCCAAGAAATACAAACTGAGTGATGACACTAAAGCCAATAAAATGACAGCCGCAGCAGCTACTGTCCATTTACGATAAGGATATATCTTCCTCTCCACAGGAGGCATAAGTTCTTTTTCCAGTTGTTCCCAACCGGAAGCAGGCAGTGGCTCCGAGTAATCTCCGAGCTTCTCCTTCAACTTATTCATCCATAATTCTTTCTCTTCCATATCTCTACCTATCCGTTATTCATTATCCATTCTTTTACTCTCTTAGCCAACACGCTCTTCGCCCGAAATAATTGCGAAGCCGAGGACTTTTCATTAATACCTAATAACTGTGCTATTTCCTTATGCGACTTTTCCTCGAAGGTATAAAGGTTGAACACGGTACGGTATCCAGCCGGCAACTCTTCGATAAATCGCATCAATACTGCTTGCGGAATCATCTCAACAGCCGAAGCGTCGGGTTCCTCGTAGTCTTCGGGAACTTCCTCCAAAGGTGTCGACTGACTGATTACATCACTTTTGCGAAGATACTGTAAAGCAGTATTGACCATCACCCGTTCCATCCAAGCCCGTAATGAGCCTTCACCCCGCCAGGTGAACTTGTCGAAAGAACTGAATATTTTTATAAAACCATCGTGAAGCAGGTCCTGAGCTGTATCACGGTCGCCTGTATAGCGCAGACAGACGCCAAGCAAACGCCCTCCATAGTGCTCATACAATTCTTTGCGGGCTCGATTATTTCCCAGCCTGCATTGTTCCGACAACTCAAATTCTTCCATTTGCTTATACACGTGTTTACCTTATAAATGCAGCAAAGATAGAAATACTGCACAGAGAGAACAACTCTTTTGCAACTTTTGTTTCTTTAACAGATCCAAATGCAATATTTTCTCCCCTTCTGCATTTTCAAAATACAAAGCAACTAAATAGTATCAATTAAAAATCATTTTTATAGTATATGAAGAAATTTAAATTCATTGCATTTATAATTGCTGTTATGACCACCATGCCGATATTTCAGTCTTGTCTGGATGATGACTCTCCATCCGATTCGCTGGTCATCAGCACCATTAATCTGATCAGCCCGGATAGCAAGGATTTCTATTTCACCCTGGACGATGGAAAAACAATGTTCCCGAGTAATGGAAATGGATGGATCAGTGACAAGAGTAAAGACGGGCAACGCGCCTTTGTCATATTCAAAGAACTGGAAGAACCGGTGAAGGGATATGACTATAATATTCAGGTAAGAGAAATAAAAGAGATCCTGACCAAAGAAATCGTAACTATGGGAGAAGGAGAAAATACGGAAGAGAAGATCGGAGACGATAAAATCAATTCCACTTATATGTGGATTACCCAAGACAAGAAATATCTGACAATCGAATTCCAATATTACGGTACGCATAGCGAGGATAAGAAACATTTCCTGAATCTGGTCATCAACAACAAGGAAGCTGAACCTGCTGCCGATGATGCCAACGATGAGTATATCAATCTTGAATTCCGGCATAACGACGAAGGCGATACCGCCGACCGTCTGGGCGAAGGGTATATATCTTTCAAACTGGACAAGATTCAAGATCAGATGAAAGGTAAGAAAGGACTCAGAATACGTGTCAAAACCTTATATAACGGGGAAAAATTCTATGAAGTGAAATTCCCCTCATCCAATTAAATCTAGTAATTATAGAAACACTCTTTTTATTATAATATATAATTACGCAAAAGAGGGCGACAGTTGTGAAACTCTCGCCCTTAATTTTATCATGAAGTGATCCGTTTATTTCTTCTTATTATTTCTTTTCATTTTTGTCACCGAAATAATTCCAGACGAGTGCACTGACAGCCGCTCCTACAAACGGTGCTACAATAAACAGCCACAACTGCGACAACGCTTCTCCACCCTGGAACAATGCCGGACCGATACTACGTGCCGGATTGACGGAAGTACCCGTAATAGGGATACATACGATATGTACCAATACCAGCGAAAGCCCGATAGCAAGCCCTGCGAAAGCGCCCGCCCCTTTCTTCGGATCGGTAGATCCCAGCACCACTAATACGAAAATGAAAGTAAACACGACTTCTGCAATGAATGCCTGTAACATTTCGCCATCACCGAAACCATTGGAACCGGTAGCTGTCGGTCCGTCGTGCCCACCGGTAGTCACTAATGCGTAAAGAATAGCCGAACCGATAATCGCTCCTATCACCTGGAAAAGCATATACATGCCTGCATCTTTTCCATTCATACGTCCCGAAAGGAATACCCCTAACGTAATAGCAGGATTGATGTGACATCCCGAGATACCTCCGATAGCATACGCCATCGCCACTACTGAAAGTCCAAATGCCAAAGCAACACCGACTGTTCCTACTCCGGCTCCTACAGTACCGGCCATACTACCGGCAAAAACAGCACTTCCACATCCCATCAGAACGAGCACCATCGTCCCAATCATTTCTGCAATGTATTTTTTCATATTACTAAATAAAAATGGTTGATTCCTCAAATATAAAGAATTAAGACCAGAATTCAAAACGTATATGCCTAATTATTACTATCTTTGCGACATTTTTGAATAAAACCATCCAAACGATCCAATGAAAAAAGGACTATTTTATGCTATATTGGCCTCTGTACTATGGGCTATCGTCAATCCGTTCATCAAACAAGGGTTGAGCTATGACTTTTCTCCTATGAACTTTGCAGGTATCCGATTTACTACCGTAGGTATCATTCTTTTCGCTTATACCTGGCACAAGGGTATGTGGAAGGAGATTCGGCAACACAGTAAATTGTTTCTGAATTTGATTCTGATTAATATGTTTATGGGGTACACAGCTTTCTATTTTGGTGTCGATTTCGTAAGCGGAGCTATTTCTTCCATTATTATGGGAATGACGCCACTGATCAATGTACTGTTAGCTCATCTGCTGGCAAGCAATGACCGGCTGAATATTCACAAAATCATTAGTCTTATTATCAGCCTCATCGGCCTGTTACTTATCGTAGGTATGGGCAGCAATGGCGCACCACTGGACTGGAAAGGGATCACGGGTATTGTACTTTTACTGCTTAGTATCATTTTTCAGGGGTATTCCGCGATTTCCGTATCAGAAGACAAAGGTAAGGTAAACCCTATTTTCCTGAATGCTGTACAGATGTTCTTCGGGGGACTGCTTATCTACATGGTAGGACTAGGTACGGAAGGATATCACTCCTTTATCGGGAAACCTGCCGGATTCTATATCAGCCTTTCCATTCTGGTATTTATCTCGGTTTTTGCGTTCAGTTTCTGGTTTATCGCTTTGCAAAGTAAAGGAGCTAAAGTTAGTGATATCAATATGTGCAGGTTAATCAACCCGATATTGGGTGCCGTACTGAGCTGGATAATGCTTCCGGGAGAATATCCGACATTCAGTACCGTTGCCGGAATGATTATTATAGTCAGCTCCCTCATTATTTATTTTAAGGGAGCCGAAATAGCTCAATGGCTGAAGCACAATAGAGCCAAAAGCGACATACAGGGATAAGGAATCTTACAATAAATATTGAATGGATTGCAAAGACTGCATTTCTTTGGGTATAGCTGCCAGAATCTCTTCTTTCAGAACATTCAGCAAGCTATGCCTGATAAAATCCCTGCTGGTTGCCAGTACAATCTGCCGTGTAGGACGGGGAATAGCAAATGGGCGTACTAATTTCTTTTGTTCTTCTGTCAGTTGTGAAACAGCCAACTCGGGAATAAAAGTAATCCCTTTTCCACTTTCCACCATACGCATAAACGTTTCCATGCTTCCCAAATGGTAGGCCATCTGATTGACTTTTACCGTTTCCATCTGACAGAAACGTACCAGCTGGTCACGGAAACAGTGTCCCTCGTCCAACAGCCAAAGGCGTTCGCCTGTTATATCGGAAGTACGGATCATCTCATGCTTGAACAGGGATTCCTTGCAAGATACATACCCGAAGAATGTTTCATAGAAAAGAGTTTCTTCTTTCAGAAAGGTATCCTCCAGTTTGCTGGCTATGATTGCGGCATCAAGTTCTCCGGCATGCAACGCCTGCTGAATATCCTGTGTTTTCATTTCCGTGACACGGATGTCCAGTTCCGGATGCTTTTCCATCAGTTGAGGAAAGAAACGAGGTAGTAAATAAGGAGCTATGGTAGGCAATACTCCTAAACGGAATACACCTGCCAGCGACTGCTTTTCTTCACTGATTATTTCTTTCACCTGCGCAGTCTGTGCCAGAATAACACGTGCCTGATCAATTATCTTTTCTCCAATCGCTGTGGGACAGACAGGCTGTACGGTACGGTCGAATAACTTTACTCCTAATTCCTCTTCCAATTTCTGAATCATTGCACTCAACGTAGGCTGCGTCACCCGGCAATATTCGGCTGCCCGGGCAAAATGACGAAACTGGTCCACTGCTAAAATATACTCCAATTGTTGTATTGTCATCTATCAAATCAGATTTAGTTATAGATTTCTTCTATGCAAAGATAGAAATTTTCAGTTTGACAACAAGCATTTTCCGCCTTATCTTTGCAGTACAGAAAAAAAGAAAACAAGTATAAATCATTAAAAATAAAAAGAATATGAAAACTTTAGAATTTATCAAATTGAATGAATCGGGAGCAAACAACGTAGTAGCATCTTTGCAACAACTATTAGCAGACTTCCAAGTGTATTACACCAATCTTCGCGGTTTCCACTGGAATATCAAGGGACATAATTTCTTTGTACTCCACAGTCAATTCGAAAAGATGTATGATGACACGGCTGAAAAGGTGGATGAAATCGCAGAACGTATCTTGATGCTGGGTGGTACTCCTGCCAATAAATTCAGCGATTATCTAAAAGTAGCAAATGTGAATGAAGTGGATAAGGTAAGCAACGGAGACGAAGCATTGAATAATATCCTTCAGTCTATCAGCTATCTGATTGGTGAAGAACGTAAGATCTTATCTATCGCTTCTCAAGCCGGAGACGAAGTAACCGTTTCGATGATGAGCGATTATCTGAAAGAACAGGAAAAGATGGTTTGGATGCTGGCGGCTTATAACAGCAAGTAAATATAAGGTTTAGGTTTTAAGTGAAAAAGCGGGTGCCTCAGAGTTATATCTGATACACTCGCTTTTAATTTATAACCTTATCTCAGGATCTTACTTCCGGACACAGACTTCACCGAAATATGAGTTGTTAGTCTTATGTCATCCGAGGAAGCACCAATCATTATCCGGAAATCTCCAGTTTCCACCACACGCTTCATACTCCGGTCGATAATGGAGAAATCTTTTTCGGTTAGGGTGAAAAGAATTTCTTTCTCCTCTCCTTTTCTCAGAAAGAAACGTTCAAAATGCTTTAATTGCTTCAGGGGCTGGACTACCGAAGCGTACTCATCTTTCAGATAAAGTTGCGCAACTTCTTCACCGTCATAGTTCCCGGTATTTTTTACCTTAAATGAGACTTCGAAATGACAAGGGGATTTCTGTGTTATTTGCAAATCCGAATATTCGAAAGTGGTATAACTCAAACCATAGCCAAAACCATAGAGCGGAGAAGCGGCCATTTCGACATAATCATGATTGCGAGGAGCTTTTTTATTATAATAAACAGGTATCTGTCCAACAGAACGGGGAACAGAAACCGGTAATCGCCCGGCAGGATTATAGTCACCAAACAAGACATCGGCTATTGCATCCCCTCCTGCCTGCCCCGGATAAGAAGCGGTCAGCAATGCATCAGCACACTCGGATGCCCAGACTTTGTCTAACGGGCGCCCTTCTATATAGACAACAATCAATGGTTTTCCGGTGGTTTTCAGTGCATTCAGCAAGTCCTGCTGTTTTCCCAGTAAGGTCAGAGTAGCCCTGTCAAAGCCCTCACCACATTCCATATCGCTGATGCTCTTTTCGTCTGCGATTGCCGCGCCCGTTTCTTGATAGCTCGTTTTGAAATCACGTGCGCTGGAGCCTCCTACTACCGCTATTATGACTTCCGAACGGTGTGCTGCTTCAACTGCCTCCGCTATCTCATTCACAGTAGTATCACGGATAGCACATCCACGCACGTACTCCACTCTGGAGGGAGAGAGTTTAGAGATAACTCCATCCAATACGGTTCTTATGTCCTTATCTTCTTGTGGTGCTGTATAGTCTCCCAGCATGTTATAACGATTGTCTGCATTCGGTCCGACGACCGCCACTCTTTTTATTTTCTTACTTAAAGGAAGAATAAAATTCTTATTCTCCAACAATACTACAGACGATTGCGCTACTTTGCGTGCCAGTTTGACGTGCTCCTTATTACGCACCATTTTCGTAGTCGTTTTCGGATTTACATAAGGATGTTCAAACAATCCCATTTCAAACTTCATCCGCAATATCCGGTCTACAGCTGCATTAATCTGCGTTTCATCCAGTTTTCCAGACCGGACAGCTTGCAACAGATTCATAAACGCATCACCACCCAAATCTATATCGACTCCGGCAGATAGTGCCTGTACAGCCGCTTCTTCCATAGTGGAAGCAACGAAATGACTTTCGTGAATACCTTCGATACTATATAAGTCGGAAACAACAAATCCACGAAATTTCCACTCATTACGTAATAATTGTGTCAGCAAATAATGATTTGCCGTACAGGGAATACCATCTATTGAATTGTAAGAAGTCATCACAGAGAGTGCTCCTGCCTCTATCGCTTCCCGAAAAGGAGGAAGGAAGTTCTCATGCAGGTCCCGGGCCCCTACTGATGCATAGTTTCCGTTTTGTCCGCCTTCCGGCACCGCATAAGCCAGAAAATGCTTCAAAGTAGCTATGGTAGCATGCTCCCGGGATAAATCTCCGCTTCCTAATCCCGTGACCATCGCAGCTCCCAAGCGTCCACTCAATACGGGATCTTCGCCGAAGGTTTCCTCTACACGCGACCAGCGAGGGTCGCGAGACAAATCCAGTACAGGCCCATAACTTATATGCGCACCCTGTGAACGAATCTCTTTAGCAATCGCCTTTCCCACTTCTTCTATCAATGCCGGCGACCAAGTTGCCGCCATCCCTATGCCGGTAGGAAAGACAGTTGTCCCAATCGCCATATGTCCGTGAGGTGCTTCTTCAGCCAAAAATACGGGAATACCCAAACGGGTATTTTCTATTGCATATTTCTGCAATGCATTACCGGCTTTGGCTGCCAGTTCGGGGCGAAGTCCGTTCTCCAGGGTCTTCCTAGTCCAGGGATCAGCACGATAAGTCGCCCACAGCATACCTGCGTTCTTTTCTTTTATTAGTTTTTTAAACTTTTCAGAAGGGTACACTTCATCGTCCTTTATTTCGTACATTTCCCAGCCAAGAGGAGATAATAGTTGTCCGACCTTTTCCTCTAAAGTCATGCGTGAAAGCAAATCTTTCACCCGTTCGTCAACAGACAGGAGCGGATTTTTATAAAGTGGCAGAGAGGATTGGGCAAAAGCCCCGATATTCATTATCAATCCTATGATTAAAATAGATAATCGCTGTGTCATAATGCTATATGATATAATATAAAAATAACTTCCTGCAGGTTCCATTGTTGTTTCATGCGATGGAACTTTAGTTTCCAAGCAGGAGAAACTTTAGTTTCATTGGGAAGAAACATTTAGTTTCATTACTTGAAACTTTTGGTTTCAACGCTTGAAACTATTAGTTTCAAGGCATGAAACTAAATGTTCCTCCGGTTGAAACAAATCAAAGGTACTATTCATTCAAAAAGAATGCACCAAGAGACCGCACTGAGATATAACAATCCCTTATGTTGCAGATAATTTATCTGCAACACATCTGCAACAAGTATCTGCAACACTATACACCACATTAAATCAAACCAATAAAAAGGCTGGTGACAGATGGTGCAGATAAAACAAAAAGTATTCTAGAGAGAGATTATTGACATCCTATCTCCGCTATTCCCAAAGAATCGCTTTCATCCACCATTCGAGTCGCTTTTAACCTAAGATAGCGAGCCTCAACCGGACTAAAGTACACATTCTGAAGAATCGGATTATTACGGATATTCGAAAATTCTCCCTGAGCTACGACTTGCATCGTCTCTTCGGTAGTACCGGCAGACAGTTCGTACGATGAAATCAGCCCTTTACTGTATTCACTTTGGTCGGGCAAATAGTAAAATGAATGAATGGTACGATTTTCGCCAAGGTCAATCACGATTTCTTTCCCTGAGATAAGAGCGGTAGTCTGATCGTTTTTGTCACTGCATTTCTTTGCTTCTTCTGCATCCACCCCTAAAATCGCAAAGGGGAAAGTCCTCAATTCTGAAGTTGCCGATGTATAATTCTCCGTTGCATCGGGTGCATAATAAGCTCCTGCCTCACTGATACACAAGCATCCGCGGGCATCGGTAAACCTTATGCGCAGTTCTTCCGTTTCGACCGTTTCAAAGCGTAACAGACGTTTGTAGCCTACGGTGGTAGTTTCCTCGTTACATTTAACCGGCAGCCATTGGTCTCCCTCCTTGTATTCTACAACAAAAGACTTCACCCGTTGCCCCAAAGGTATGTACTCTTGAATCATCACCCGGTTCATCTTCGTCGGCTGAGTGAAAGTAAAAGTCAGATCAGCGGAAGTCACTCCGTCGTTGGTCGCCCAATAAGTTTCATACTGTCCATCCGTTGCGGCACGAACCTTGAATTTTCCTCCACGCTCATCGGAAGCTACGACTTTTGCACTGCTCAACAAATTATCTGCCAACTCTTTCTGAACTCTTTGATGGAAAGAAACTGCATTCAATGAATCGGTCGGATGAATCAAACCGTTACGATCTACCGGGAAGTTCAATAATAAAGTCGCATTATGCCCCACACTACGATAGTACAAGTCCGTCAGTTGATCGACTGTTTTTACTTTATCATCTTCTTCAGGATGATAGAACCATCCCGGACGGATGGAAACATCACATTCCGCTGCTACCCATTGATTACCGTCGGCATGGCCATACTGCAATTCTCTATATTTGGGATATCCCGGATATACCTCGCCTGCCCGAAGGAAAGACCAGTTGGTAGCTCCGGCAAATCCACTCTCATTTCCTACCCAACGGCACCCCGGTCCGCCATCCGAGAAGATCACCGCCTGCGGTTGCAGTTCATCAATCATCTTGTAAGCACGCGGATAATCATAGTACGTTTTACGGTCGATGGTACGTACATCTTTTGCTCCTCCGTACCAACCGTCGCCTCCATTGGCTCCATCGAACCAGATTTCAAAGACGTCTCCATAATTAGTGAGCAATTCATTCAACTGCTTATAGAAATAATCCACATACTCCGGCGTACCATAATTTGCCTGATGCCTGTCCCATGGAGAAAGATAAACGGCAAACTTGATACCGTACTTCTTGCAGGCATCAGAAAGTTCGCGTACAATATCACCTTTACCGTCTTTGTAAGGAGTATTCCGGATGCAATATTCTGTCAGTTGTGTAGGCCACAGGCAGAAGCCGTCATGATGTTTGGCTGTCAGGATCACTCCTTTCATACCGGAGTTGACAAAGGTCTGCACCCATTGCTCACAGTCCAGACGAGCCGGATTAAACGTTTTCGGATCGGAGTCGCCATAGCCCCATTCCCGGTCATTGAAAGTATTGAGACCGAAATGCACAAAGGCATAAGTTTCCATCTTCTGCCAATTTACTTGCTTTTCCTGAGGAACAGGTAAAATAGCTTCCGGTGCGGGAACACTCTGACATCCTGCCAAAAATAGACTAAAGACTGCTGTAGAAATGCTGGTTACGATTGGGGGTTTCTTCATGGTATTTGATTCATTTATAGTTTTATCTTTTCAGATGATTTAATTTGTCGGTGCTAAGATAGGAAATATTATATTACTAATCAACCGGATCGGCACATGTTATCACCAACGGTTTCACGAGTGCCCGTCCGTTGATCACGGGATAGACACGTGTTACAGCCGGAAACCTGCCGGAATATTGATATTCAACAGGCATCACACCTTCTTCACGGGCTTTCACCATGCGGGGACTGGTAAACTTAATATCCGTATTTCCACCTATCACCACAAACATCAGTTGCATATCATGATCGGTATCATTTACATATTTCAATTTCATCGTTTTCGTACCACCTTTGCCTATCGTGCCGAATGCCATTACTTCAAAGTTCATCCAAAGTCCGCTACCATACTCATACGGATAGTTCTCCGATACCGGATGTTGGCAGGGAATGACAGTACCCTTTACCCAGATGCGGTTGTAGTTCGCATTGTTATTGCTCAAAACAACGACTTCCTTACTGAAGAATCCCGGTCGGTAAGCCGGATTGTAAGTCACTTTCACTTTCCCTGTGGCATTGGGGCGAAGCGGTTCTTTAGGATATTCAAACTGTACACAACCACAACCACTCGTTACCCCATTGATAGAAAGAACTTTCTGACTGACATTCCTAAACTCAAATTCATGTGAAACCAATCCGTCTTCTTCCTTTATTTCTCCAAAATCAAAGACGCGCTCTTCAAACACCAGTTCGTCAGAAAGCCGGGGCTCTTGCGCCATCGAAGGAAAGAGCACAAGGAATAAAAAGGTAATGGATAGAATCAATATTTTCATAATCTACAAGTATGGTACAAACATAATATTTTCCAAAGATAAGAGGGGACAAATAATTCTCTTTTCTCCATTTGACTTTGTCCCCTCCTCTATCAGATACGAAAATTCCGTTTATTCAGCATAAACGTCCAGCTCGTTGAAGGTACGGTAATATCCCCCCCATGAACCGCTACCATTGCTCCATTGCAAAGATAACCTCACATACCGTGCCGGAACCGCACCATAAAGTATGATATACTGATCTGTATTGTTCTCCACTACGGGAGCAGCAGCTCCCGCATCTGTCCAGTTGTTTCCATCAGTACTCAACTCTACTCCAATTCTGCTAAAGTTATAGTAAGAACCCCAACTCGAAGATGAATTTTTAAAATAAAGAGCAGTTACATTATTTGTAGCGTTCATATCGAGCGTAAAAGTAGGATTCTCTTCATTGGAGAATGACGCGCCAGAACCGGTATTTCCATCGAAAATGCGGGCTATCGAATTCGCATCTACCGAAGATTCGGTAGTTGTAGCCGTCCATGCAGAGCGGTCACTCACTTTTGCGCCTTTTATATCATCGGAGCCGGCATCTTCCTTAATCAGCCTTTCCTCCAGATTTACTACCACATAAGCCAGGTTTTTAGTAACGGTCACCTTTCCCTTTGTTGTCGACTCAAGACGTACAGGTATCAAGTAAGCTCCCTTTTCTGCCATACCGGAATACTTTTCTTCCGGTATGACGACTTCTATAGAGTCAGATGATAAATAAGAACCATTACCGACACTGACAGATGCCCTCTGCAAAACAGCTACAGAGGTCGTTTTATACTCCGTACCATTTTCCGTATTGAAAGCTTCCACCAAACCATTATCAATAACAGCAGTCACCGTTGCACTCCCATCCATGGGACGAGTAGCAGATACTCCAAACTTGGCGTAAACTTCATCACCAAAATATCCGACAGGCGTAGAAACCACCGTAAAGGTTTCGACAGCTGCTGAAGTATTATTAAACTGGCCTTTCGGAGGGAAATAAATTAGATTATCAGGATTACCCACAACATCATAACTCTCATCATCGCATGATTGAAAGCTAAATAGTCCGGCTACCGCCAGCAATCCTAAGATATATGTATTTATTTTCATAGCTATTCCATATTTTATTACTCGTTACACCTATTATTATCGTCACTATCCCATGCAATGGCACTGCTATAATTTAAGTTATAAGTCAGTCCGGCCCCTTCATTTATTTCACGGGCTGTATTGGTCCAGTCCATATCATAGCCATGTCCTGTTGCATCTTTAAAGATGTGTCCTTCGCCTTCATTCATCTTCCAGTATGCAACCAGACCTTCCGATTGTGAATCAACGCCACAAAGATTCATCTGTAGTTCGCCTGTACTCAAAGCACGGTTCCAGACACGAACTTCGGCAATACGGCCACGGAAATACTGAGATCCGCGATATCCTGTCCACGACATTCCCAGTTCAAAACGCTGGAAATCGACCGGTTTACCGTCACCATCACCTTGCGCATCTTTCACTCCGTCTACATACATAGTCAGTTTACTGCCATCATAAGTCAAAGAAATCATATACCAGCGGTCGGTACTAAAACGGGTGCTGGACACAATACTGCCACTGGGGCTTACCCACTGCAAAGCATTGATATCTAATCCATTCTCTCCAAATCGCAGCATGCTTGAACGCTGTTCGTCCGCAGAAGTGAAACTACACAGACGAGCTATACGATGCCACTCCTGAGAATAACATTTGATCTCATAGGTGAAGTTGGATAATTCCTGCTTCTTATCATCCGAGAAAATAAAGTTACTATAAAGATTCGTGTTACTGATATTCAATGAGGTGAAATGAATCACACGGGATATCTGCAGGAAAATAGTTTTCGATGGTTTCAATATGTCAAGCCCCTCCACTTGCGTCATAGTGACAGGAATGACATATACACGCCCTTCGGCAAAATCTTCCGTAGAAGTAACCTTGACTGTAACCGGTGTAGAGAAGGCTTTGCCTGCCTGAATCACGGCATCGGCATTTTCGAGAACCGCGGCACCATCCGGTATTGCATAATACTTAGTATTATGTTCTTGATTATAGGACTCTACCAACGATCTGTCAATAGCAAATTTCACATTCACATCCTTATCTACTTTGTCTGTGGTAGAGGCAGTAATTGCATACGAAGAAGGGGTATCCTCCACTACAAACTTTGTTACGGGCGTAGTTTCCGTTCCTGTGATAAAAGCTACATTTTTATTATAATCAAATTTATCACCCTCCGTACAACCCAGAATGGATAAACCTACTATTACTCCCAATAAGGAATGTTTAAATATATATGTTTTCATCATGATTCTTATTTATTCATTATTTATTCACTTATTGCAGGATTCATTATCTGAATGGCTTCCCTGAACTCATTGTAAGGTATACCTGACGATGAGTAATAGTTTCTTCCCAAGAAGAAAACTCCACAGCCGCCTTTACGACCTTTCGATGGCTCCCAACGTGCATAGTTCATCAGTTGGCCTCCGTCTGCATAGAACACTCCGAATGATTCACAATAAATCATCTTCTCGGGTGGAAAGTTGCTGGGTTGAGTCAAGAACCCGACCTGATTACTATAAGCTTGTTGAACGATATAATCACAATAAGGTATGATGTCTGTCGGTGGTGTTCCACTGAAATAGTCAACGATAAGCAACTTGTCCGGTTGTTCGCCTTCGGGACCAAAATACTTGCCAAGTTCCTTTATCAACCTTACCAGATCGGAGCTGCTCCATCCTTCCCAGTCGACGTCTACTCCGTCAAGTCCCGGCTCCAACACTTGATTTACAATCCATTTGGCGTATGCAGCCATCGCTTCATCATCCTTATTTTGACTCAGATCATAATCAACACCATCAATGGTAAACTGGTGTCTGTAATGAGAAGCATCGGCATGCATGACAAAACGTGTACCCAGTTTCTGCTGACAGTATTGCATATCCGCATATGCTACCGGATGTGTCTCTGCTGTCGGTATTCCCATCCATAGGTTTACGATGTCTATACTGTCTGGCAGTCCTACCATACGTTCACCCCACGATGCGGGATCTTTATAGCCTGTCACACCTTCAATTGGTGACCACGCTTCGTAATAAGCATAACTTATCTCATGATCGCTTTTCTTGAAGGCACGCAGATTCTCAAAATACTGCTCGTCGTATGTCTTCAGCTTCTGAATTTCTAACGCTTCCACATCGGTATCACAACTATAGAAAAAGAATGTTCCGATAAGGAAAGTCAGTAAACCTGTTATTTTTGTTTTCATTGTAATTAGTGTTTTTAAAATTAAACAATGTCCATTTTCCTGTTATCGGGATCTTTTGTCCCACCAGAGTTTAGTTCCACCCGTATCCTGACCACCCAAAGCCGATATACCACTGGCAACGCCGCTGGCATTGTTGATCTTCTCGTCACGTGTATAAGGCAGACGGCGGACTTGCAATTCGGTATCAATCGTTCCATTACTGCTATTTCTCACTACAGGAATAACTTCCGGATAGCCTGTACGACGATATTCACTCCATCCTTCGGGACCGTCGGGATAAATGGCAATCCACTTCTGTGTGATGATACGTTCCAACTGTCCCTCAAAATCGGCATTATCATCCCATGCAGGAGTAACCTTGCTGCTGAAAGTATAATTATCACTACCTACATTATCTGCAAAAGCACCCGGAGTCGAGGTGTTGTCGGCCAGATAATCGTCTACACCGGCAGCATTGTTCTCTTCGAACGACATACGTACACCTTGTTCATAGAATGATTTGGCTGTACCACCCATCGTCCAGCCACGTAATGCACCTTCGGCACGCAGGAAGAACGATTCGGCAGCAGTCATCCATACTACCGGAGTGGAAGCACGGTTGATATTCAGGTTAGAGATCTTATTACCCTGATAGTTGCTCATGTTGCTTGTGGTGATACCGATACGTACGCCATGATATTCACCGTCGCCGGCTGTTGTAAAATAAGAGCTGATTCGTGAATCATTCAGTCCGTTCAAGTAGGCTACGATGGTAGCACCCGGACGACAGTCGCCCGAATTGAAGTTATAGGCGATCTCGTGCAACGGATGATGATATTCCAATGAGTTATGCGAAAGCTCGGCACGTTCCGCTTTACTTTCGATAAAGCCAAACATATTTTCCATCGATTTCTTTGCCTGTGCTTCTGCCAAAGTAGGATTCGCATAAGAGACACGTATAGCAAGACGCAAACGCAGTGTATTGGCAAACTTCACCCACTTCTCTACATCACCCCCATATACACAGTCATAATCGCTCATCAGCTTGGCATCCACATTTCCGTTCACATAATTGCTCAATACTTCGATAGCATTATCCAGTTCCTCAAAGAACTTATTATAAACCAAGTCCAATGCGTCGTATAAGCTGGAAGAGCCATAGTTTACATACGGAATAGGGCCGAAAGTATCAGCAATACGATGCATCCCTTCCACTTTTACGATAGTAGCCAATGCGTCAACTTCCGGCAACTCTTGCTCGGTAGCTATCTTGTGAATACTTTGCCACGGCGCCATAATGCCAGTATAGGCATAATCAAAAGTGGCATTTACCCATTGTTCCTGAAAGTTATACTGTCCGTTATGGTTGGTAGACCCTAAAGTAGCGGCTATGTAGCCCGAATAGAGATCGTGCGATAAGTTCTGGGCAATCTGATAGTCAGAATCGAGCTTGTCGCCATCATTTACGATAACAACCCGGCGCAGCATTTGCGAAAAGAAAGCACCTGTCTTCAGGTTGTCTGCTTCCATCATTTCCTCGGTGACTTCATTCGGATTTACATTATCCTCATAGTCGATACACGAAATGTTACTCAATAGCATCAAAGATATCCCGAGAATGGAAAGTTTGTTCCATGATCGTATTTTATTTAATATCATATCTTCTACAATTTATAAGTTTGATTAGAAATTAACTTTCACAGAGAATCCCAAATTACGCAGACTTGGTGACATAAACATGTCAATACCTTGAAAGTAAGTACCCGTACTTGCTGTCAGTTCCGGATCGAACGGAGCTTTTCTATAAAGGAAGAAGAGATTCTTACCGATGAAGGATACGTTCAACCCCTTAATCCAGTCCACATACTTGTTGATAGGAATATCATAGCCTAATGATAACTCAGCCAGACGGACATTAGTCGCACTATACGTATACATAGAGCCAATTCCCCCCTGAGCACCGGAGCCTCCAATCTTCGTATAGTAATCTTCCGCGCCGATAGGACGACCGTTGACAATAGCTCCGCCATTATCACGGGCATCGGCTGTAGCCTTTGAAGAGCCGTATGCATCCATTGTTGCCTGTGTCTGCGATACCACTACGCCACCGACACGTGCCGTAAACAGGAATCCTAATGAAAGACCTTTATAACTGAATGTATTGCCCCAGCCGAGGTTGTATTTAGGAGCACTGTTACCGGCTTTTACAAACTCGTCGGGCTGAGTGACTACGACCTGGTCCGAAGGATGGACATAGATAGCTCCATGTTCGTCCGTGCGAAGCGTATTCACATAAATATCACCGATAGATCCGCCTTCTGTCAGTATCATCTTATACATACTGGTTCCTCCCATATCGATTCTGTCCAGAGAAGTGAGTTCATGTGTATAAGGATCTTCATAGTTGCGCAGCAATTCCACTACCTTATTCTTGTTTAATGAATATGTCAGATAAGAACTCCAGCCAAAATCTCCCCATTTATCTTCAAAGCGCAAAGACAATTCAATACCTTTATTATCTACACGACCACCGTTGACAACTTCCGACTTATAACCGGTAGTGGAAGAAAGGGTACGCTCGAAGAACTGATTATAAGTGCGTGACTGATAAATAGATCCGTCCAGCCTCAAACGGTTCTTGAAGAACACAAAGTTAAATCCGGCTTCCCATGATTTGGTACGTTCCGGCTTCAGATTGGGGTTAGGACGGCGGGACTGGGTAACAGGAACTCCATCGACCAACGCATAAGTCGGAATGGCCAGAAATACGTCCGGAGAATTACCGACTTCCGAATAGGATACACGTACTTTCATGTACGGCATGATATCCGTACTGCAACGGAATATGTCTGTGATAATCCCCGAAAGACCGATAGACGGATAGAAGAAAGAACCGGTATTCGTGCCTTTGAAGGTAGACGACCAGTCATTACGAGCCGTCACATCCAGATAAGCCATAGATTTATAGCCGATTTGCGCGCTGCCGAATATAGCACGTTTCTTCAAATGATAGCCATATTGATTAGCCAGGTTCTTCTCCGAAGTGTCCACGTTTCCAAAAGTAAAGAGGTTGGCCACTGACTTCAGCTTACCTCCGAAATAATCGGACTGATAATCATTGTTTTCGAAGTTTGCTCCCACATTGGCCGTTAAATTAAGGGTATTGTCAACAAAGTACTTATTGATATTCAGTAACAGTTCGCCGTATATCTGCTGATTTTCAATATTACTCTTGGAGTAGTAACCATATTTTGAAGCAAACAAGGTGTTCGTTCCTGCATCATACATACGTTCACGGCGCTCGTTGTTGCGGTCCATCTTGGCACGGGCTGTCACATTAATCCAGTCAGCAAAATCATATTTTGCCGATGCAGTAGCCATATAACGGTTCTTATGATTAGGTATTTTGATATGCTCGGTAATCCAATACGGGTTCTGCAAAGCCAGACTGGTACTGTAAGGCCAATACTGGGTCAGTAAGTTTCGCTCTGAATCGTAACGCTGATATGCCTGAACCTTCGAGAAATCATCTCCCGCGGGAAACAGATAAAGAGGAACCAGCGGGTTATAATAAAGTCCCTGAGAGGTCATGTTCTGCTCTTTTACAGAGCTAAGCATAAAACTCAGGTCGAGAGTCAGCTTATCTTTCAACATCTTGGCAACATTACGGACGGTAACATTATAACGCTCGTAGTCATTATTATGAATAATACCGTTGGCATTCGTAGTACCTAAAGATAAGTAAGTCTGATTCTTGTCAGTACCTGTAGAAAGACTGGCCGCATTGGTTACATTTACGCCCGTCTGAAAGAAATCTTTAGGATCATAGCTGCTCGGTGTATTCAATTTGCTGCCCCAACTGTAGTAACTACCTACTTCGGTCTGCCCATAAGTATTCTGGAACTCAGGCAAAACAAGAGGAGCTGAGAAAGTCGTATTATTGGATATGCTGACCGAAGTACGCCCTTCTCTTCCTTTTTTAGTAGTAATCATTACTACACCATTGGCAGCGGCACTACCGTAAAGAGCAGCAGCTGACGGTCCGCTCAAAACGGATATGCTCTCGATATCCTCGGGATTCAGACCGGAAATAGGATCACCGGACTGACCGGCACCTTCGTATGAATCCGTAGGCTGCGTAGAAGCTGCACTCATATCACTCATCGGAATACCATCGACTACATAAAGAGCATTGTTATTACCATTCAAGGATTTGGTACCACGCATCACAACACGTGAAGAACCGCCTACACCGGCTGAAGATGAGTTGATCGTAACACCGGCAACCTTACCATTCAGGTTGTTGACGAAGTTGGCATCGGCAATGCGTGTAATCTCATCATTACTCACTTGCTGTACATTGTAAGACAATGATTTGGCTTCCTTCTTGATGCCCAGTGCAGTAACAACGACTTCATTCAGTACTTCCGTATCCTCAGTCAGCACAATATTCAAAACCTGCGCATTCTGAACCCTTACAGTTTTCGTGGCATATCCCACATAGGATACTTCCAGAACATCTCCCTTTTTAGCTTGCAACGAGAAATTTCCGTTTATGTCAGTAATAGTACCGACCGTAGAATCTTTCACTTTAACATTCACACCAATCAACGGATCTCCGCCAGCATCCTTCACAACTCCTTTTACCTGGATTTGTCCTTCCTGCTGAACAAGTTGCATCTTATTGGTCGACAAAATAATCTGTTTGTCAACTACGGTATACGTGATATCGGTTCCCTTAAAAATATCATCCAGAATATCCAGAATCTTACCGGATTTATTTCTCACAGAAACAATGCGGTTCTTCTGAATAGTTTTGTCATTGTAAAGGAAAACATAATCGGAAGTTTCTTCTATTTTATTCAGTATCTGTTCTACAGATACATTGTTCATAGAAATGGCAACATGCGTTCGTTGAGCATAGCCATTCTCTGCAGGAAGTTGTAAAACGACTGCAAAAAGTAGTGCCAGACTAATCCTCATAACTAAAGGTAGTTTTAGATTTAAAGCATATTTAGGACATAATGCAATAAATGAATGATTTTTTTTCATACATTTGCGGTTAACTAAAGTTTATTACTATAATGAACTATGGTTTGATTCCGGTTAGCGTTTGCAAGACTCCTTACCGCGAATCTGAAAATTTGGAGGGAAGACAGCTGTTGGTAGCAGCTTTCTTCCTTTTTTTACGATCTTTGTGTTATCTCATAGGCTATTCTCATTTTTATGGTTACTAATATAAATCTACAATTATTTTTTTCTTTGTAAATGTATCATCTGCCTGTTGTACCGCTTCCTCGGTTCTCCATTTCAAGGCAGCAGACTTAGCCAGATAATCCAATATTTGCGGCAGTGTTTCATTACGGAAAGTGGCGCGGTATTTATACTCCTTCCCTGATATATTATTAAACTGAATATCTACATTAAAATGCCGTGCCAGCCGTTTGAATATCTCATCCAACTCAGCATTTCGGAATATCAGTTTACCGTCTTTCCACGCCACCTTTTCATACACATCCACTTTTCCTTTCATCAACTTCTGATCCGCCTTGTTATAAAGTAATCGTTCTCCCGGAGCCAACTGAACAGTCGTCTTTCCGTCAGGTGAAATAACGTTTACTTTACCTTTCTCCAATACCGTCTCTATACTATTATCATCTTCGTAAGCATTTACATTAAATTTTGTTCCGTAAACATACACGCTTAAACCGGCAGGAGTATTTACGTAAAAGGGCCGTTCCCGGTCTGCCTCTACCTCAAAATAGGCTTCACCCTTCAATTCTACATTACGGTTATCTTTCTTAAAAACGGTAGGATAACGGAGAGTACTACCGGAGTTTAACCAGACCACCGAATGGTCAGGAAGTTCGTAGCGAATAATCGAGCCTGTAGCTGCCACAACTTCCGCATATTTTTCTTCGGCATCTGTCGCTCCCCAATATAAATATCCCAAAACCAAAGAAGAAAGCAACAAAGGTATAGTCAAGAATGCAGCATAACGCATCAACTGATTATACATACTCCTTCTTCTGTTGATCTTTATTTTGGTTTGTGCCTGTTGATAGGCGCCCAGCACATCAATGGACTCCATTTCTTTAATGTCTTCTCCTAATGCCTGTGCTTTACGAAGCAATGATTCCGGATTCATATTTTCCATATTCTCTTTCAAAATCTTATCTTTTAATTGCAATTACACTAATAGTACAACTGAAGCAATCGAAAAGGGACAGGCAAAACAAAGTTTTTTTTTATTTTATTTTTCAAGCTAACTTATTTTCTACAGCTTCATACCAAAAACAAAAAAAGAAAGGATATTTTAGGTAATGATGATTATCTTATTATATATTTGCAGCAAAATGAAAAACTACAGAATCTCAATATAATGAAAATATCTTTTTCCAAACAGACGAAAGAAAGGGCCTTCAAGCAGCTTTATGAGGAGTATTACGCCCCTTTCTGTCTGTATGCAAAAAGATTTGTAGATGATAAGGAAACCCGCGAAGACATCGTTTCGGATGTATTTACCTCTTTATGGGACAAGCTGGATACAGACTCTTTCGATTTGCAATCAGAGACAGCCTTGGGATATATAAAGATGTGTGTAAAAAACAGTTGCCTGAACTTTCTGAAACATCAGGAGTATGAATGGAGTTATGCCGAAACAATCCAGAAGAAAGCTCCTCTCTATGAAACAGAATCAGATAGTGTATATACACTCGATGAGTTATACAGAATGCTATACGATACTTTGAACAAACTCCCGGAAAACTATCGCACAGTTTTTCACAAAAGTTTCTTCGAAGGTAAAACACATGCAGAGATTGCAGAAGAAATGAACCTCAGTGTAAAATCCATCAACCGGTACAAACAAAAGACTATGGAACTTTTACGAAATGAATTGAAAGATTATCTACCTTTACTCTTATTCTTCCTTTCCCCCGAGATGTAAGTTCTGTGCCAAAATGCGGCACTCTGCACGATTAATCTTACCATTTTCCGTCCGAGGGATATGATTAACCATTCGGATATATTTGGGGCGATAATACGGTTCCAACACAGCCTGTATCCTGCCTTCTATCGCTGTCAAATGCAACCGTCCTTCTATTAATAAAGTTACAGCCTGTCCCAAACGCCGGTCCGGAACCGAAGTGATGACAAAGGGTACATCAATCAATGCCTGGAGTCGTTTCTCCATTTCTTCTGCCTGAATTTTAATTCCTCCACTGTTGATCACATTATCTTTCCGTCCTAAAATCATAAAACTTCCATCGGAATAGATACGTGCCATATCATTTGTCTGCAAAACCTCATCACAAACAAGAGGTGCTTCAATGACCAACGTGTTTTCAGAAGACAGAGATAACCTGACGGAAGAAAAAGGATAATAGTGTTCTGAAGCTGATGCTCCGTTCAACCGGCGAAGGGCTATATGAGATAATGTCTCAGTCATGCCATAAGTAGAATAAACTGCTCCCGGAAGTCTTTTGATTTCTGCTTCTAAAGCACTGTCAACTGCTCCGCCACCAATAATCAGAATATCCGTTTGCTGTAACCGTTCTTTTTCTACAGAAACTTGAAGCGTATTATAAACTTGTAAAGGGACCATGGCTGCAAACTTCAATGATTCGTTGATATCCGCCAATGGATGACCGGTAGCAGGACGGACTAATAAATTCAGACCTGCAATCAAAGACCGCACCACTACCATCATTGCTCCTATATAACGAAGATTCATACACAGCAGCGCTTTATCTCCCGGTTGCAAATTTAAAAATTCGCAGGTAAGACGTGCACTCTGCATCATCTGCTCCTTACGAACGGTTAATTCTTTAGGCGTACCAGTGGAACCGGAGGTATGAACCTTCATAAAGGGTGAATCATTAAACCACTCACGAAGAAAAAGGAACAAATCTCGTATGGCAGAAGGATATGCATTTTCGCCCTCTGCCAGAAGTCTGCTTATATCATCGGGAGTATATTCTCTTCCCTCTAACAGTAAACGTTGTTTTTGCCGGTCAAATATCATTGTCGGGAGTCGTCATTTACAAAACCACAAACAGTCTTTTCTTATTTCAAGGGGCATGTCTACATTGTCAGTAAAAAGCATTCCTGTTCCCAATCCTTGTGGAAGCGGATTGTTAAGAGTTGCGCACCATTGTGCAATGGCATTCAGACCTATATTCGACTCTAAAGCAGAGGTTACCCACCAGCCTATATTTCGCTTTTCTGCCTCTGCAATCCATTCTTCTCCCCCTGTAAACCCACCATGAAGGGAAGGTTTGAGAATAATGTACTGCGGACGGATGGCTGAAAGAAGTCTTTGTTTTCCTTCCAAGGTATTACAGCCTATCAACTCCTCGTCCAATGCGATCGGTAACGGGGATTCTGAAGTCAGACGTGCCATTTCTTCCCATTGACCGGCGCGGATCGGTTGTTCAATAGAATGTATGTCAAGTTCGGAAAGACGTTTCAGCTTTTCCATTGCATCAACCGGAGAAAAAGCACCATTGGCATCTACACGTAACTCAACTTCTCCAGCTGAAAAATGGGCACGTATATGACGGAGCAAAGCTAACTCTTCTTCAAAGTTAATAGCTCCTATTTTTAGCTTGATACAGCGAAATCCCTCTTTCATTTTTGCTTCAATCTGGACAAGCATTTTATCAAAATCTCCCATCCAAATAAGTCCGTTTATAGGAATACCTGCCTCTCCACGTGAGAAAGCTGTATTCCATAAAGCCCAAGTACCTTCAAAAAAGTGCCGGATAGCAGTCTCCAGTCCAAAAAGAATAGAAGGGTAATCACGTAAAGCCTCTCCATCCAGCTTTCCTCCTTGTTCTTCTACCCATCGGCATACGTCAGCCAGTCTTTTCCCGTAGTCCGGGAGATCGTCACAACTCAATTTGGGTAACGGAGCACATTCCCCCACTCCCACACGTCCGGGAAATTCTGGCGAAGTAAAATGAACATACCAGACTTTCCGCGTAGTATATACGCCTCGCGAGGTTCCTGCAGGTTGCTTGAAATGAAGCAACCGAGGAACAATTTCTATCTTACAATTCATTTTCAATAAAAAAGAATGCTATAAAAAATATGATTACTATCTCAGCAGAATAACTCCAAACAATAAAAACATGTTTTCCCTTTTACAATTTATAAAGGGAAATTATTAAAACATAAAGAGAAATTCTCAAAAGATAACCATGTTTTTATTTAGCCCGGAAGCTGACCTCATACATCTTTTATAGCATAAATTGTTTTTTAAATTAAGGGAACTTCGGATATTTCTTAAAGTTGGGTTTGCGTTTCTCCAAGAATGCATTCTTTCCTTCCTGAGCCTCATCTGTCAGATAGTAAAGCAATGTCGCATCTCCTGCCAGTTCCTGAATACCTGCCTGACCATCCAGTTCGGCATTCAGTCCGGCCTTAATCATACGCAAAGCCAACGGACTGAGCAGCATCATTTCTTCCGCCCATTGCACATATTCATCTTCCAGTTGCTCCAATGGGACGACTTTATTCACCAATCCCATATCCAAAGCTTCCTGTGCATTGTACTTGCGGCAGAGGAACCATATCTCGCGTGCCTTTTTCTGTCCTACCACACGCGCCAGATAAGACGCTCCAAATCCGGCATCAAAGCTACCCACGCGAGGGCCGGTCTGTCCGAAGATTGCATTTTCCGAGGCAATGGACAAGTCGCATACCACATGAAGTACATGTCCGCCTCCGATAGCAAAGCCGTTGACAGCAGCAATTACCGGTTTAGGAATACTGCGGATTTGCTTCTGTACATCCAAAACACTCAGACGAGGAACACCGTCCTTGCCTATGTATCCGCCACGCCCTTTCACATTCTGGTCACCACCCGAACAGAAAGCTTTGTCACCGGCACCTGTGATCACTATCACATCAATATCCGCTTCTTCCCGGCAAATACGTAGTGCATCACTCATTTCTGCCGTTGTAGTCGGAGTAAATGCATTTCGATAACGTTCACGGTTAATAGTAATACGGGCAATTCCATTATAGTAATCAAAGAGAATATCTTCGTATTCTCTGATGGTTGTCCATTCTCTTTGTGTTGGCATAATCTATTTTTGTTTTAGTTGATGATAATAATCTTTCAAAATACGCGCATCTTTGTTCTTATTGGTGAATACTTCCATCAGAACCGGTTGTTCCAAGGCCTCCGGTTGTGCGAAGGTCTTCATCGCTTCGGCGAGTTGTTCATCGTTCTCTACCCGTTGGTAAAGGAATCCGCGTTCTTCTGCCCATCCTTTGGCTGATGTTTTATGAACAGCTGTGATGTACTTATGCGAAGTACCCGACATATCCAGTCCGGGTAATGTATGGAATATCTCCCCCCCTCCGTTATTCAACAGAAGAATACGTAAATTGGGACGGACATTGATGTTCCACAAAGCATTCATATCATAGAAGAAGCTAAGATCGCCTATAGCTATAAAATTCAGTTTATCCGAACCTGCGGCATATCCTATTGCCGTAGACAATGATCCTTCGATACCGCTGGTACCCCGATTGCAGCACACTTCAATCGTAGAAGGCAGCGAATACAACTGGGCATAACGGATCACAGAACTGTTTGCCAGATGTAATGCACAGGATTCCGGCAATGCTTTTATCAATGCACCGATGGCCGACATCTCGGAATATCCGAATTCCGGTTCGGGAATGGTCTTACAATAATTCTCCCATACACGAGGATATTCCGGCACACGGTTATCGAGCAAAGGAGCTATTTTCTCCAGAAACTCAAATGGGTCCATTTCGATAACGGTAGTCAGAGAACCATAAAGATCAATCACTTCTCCATCAGCAGATACATGCCAGTGTTCTTTAGGCGGATGTCGGCGAAGATATTTTTTCAATCGCTTGGAAACGACATGTCCACCATAGGTAATCAGCAACTCGGGAGTCATCTGATCGATCTTCTCTTCGGGCATTGCATAAAGCGCCGCATCGAAATTCTTTACCGGAATACCGGGCACTGTCTGATTACCAATGTGCTCCGTCAGCCAGGCGAAGTGTTTATACAATAATTTGGTATGCCGCTTCTCAAACAAGTAAATCAGATTCATCTGACCGACAATCATCATCCGCTTCTGATACCTGTTCAGCCGTTCGATCAGATCATTATAATCCCGGTCGTATACATTCAACCCCTGATAGCGCGTGATAACTCGTACTTCGGGCAGCGATTCCACCGTAAACTGGAATAAGGGTTCGGAAATAGGAATATTAATATGTACCGGACCTTTTCCATGATGGTTCGTCTCCAGCAGAGCTTCATTTACCAGGCGGTTGCAGTACCATTCATCCTCTTCTGTCTGAATCTCCGGCAGGTTTACCGACTTCTTGACCAATGTCTGAAAAACACCGGGTTGTGGCAAAGTCTGTCCGGCCATCTGTCCGATCCAGGCAGCAGGACGATCGGCAGAGATAACGACTAAAGGAATATTCTGATAGTACGCTTCTGCCACAGCAGGATGAAGATTGAGCAACGCCGTACCGGAAGTACAACAAATGGCAGCAGGATGCCCACCATGCAGTGCAAGACCCATTGCAAAATAACCGGCACTCCGTTCATCCGTCATAGCATAACAAGTAAAACCCGGATGAGTAGACAATGTATGCACAAGAGGTGCATTACGGCTACCGGGGCACAACACTACTTTCGTAATTCCATGCGCCTCAAGCAGTGCAACTAGTTGAAGTATATTTTTCTTATCCGAATACATATTGATAGTGATTAGCTTGTTAGTGATTAATCATTATGGGGGGCAGACACAAGAATACGCCTCATCGTCTGCAATTTTTTTTCCGTTTCCTGCCATTCATCATTCAACTCCGAAGAGGATAACAATCCGCCACCCGCATAAAGTGTCAGCTGTTCGTCTTCAATGTGCATGCAGCGCAGATTCACATATAAATCAGTCCGTCCTTCCGGATCGAGCCAGCCTATAAAACCGGAATAGTACTTGCGGTCATATCCTTCATTTTCCAGAATAAACCGATAAGCCTCCTCTTTAGGCAGTCCGCATACGGCAGGAGTCGGATGAAGAACTTTCAGAAGATCGCCCAGATTTCTATTATCTTTCAATGAGAAATGAAAATCGGTTTTCAGATGCGACAAAGCACCGGCATAAGCCGGATAAGGTCCCTTCTCTGTAGAATGAATACCCAACGAGAGAAGCTGGCGACGAATATAAGATGCTACATAATCTTGCTCCTGACGGTTTTTATCATCCCACTCTTGCGGCAGTTTACCATCCAGCAAAGGTTGGGTTCCTGCCAAGGCGACTGTGTTCCATTCATTTTTTTCGCCCGACAATATGATTTCAGGAGTACTTCCCAGCCAAATGCCAGTCTGAGGAGTGTAACACAGATAAATATAAGAATGAATATAGCGTTGACAGGCAGCACGAAAAACGGCTGAAGGGGAAAACTCCGGATGCTTTCCAATAGTAAGACTTCGGGAAAGCACCAGTTTATCAAAAGTAGCATCACGCAAGGCTTCGATAAATGTATGAAAACAGGTCGCATACTTCTCTGAACAAAGGGTTAAAAAAGATTCCTTCGGATAGGTTTGCAAGTTTAGTTCTTCCTCTTCATCCGTATCGGTTTCCACAGGCAGTGGCTGCCCTGTCTTATCCGACTGTATCAATACAATCGGACATGACTTCTCTACACAGAACGGAGCAATCACAAATCCCCTTTGTCCGTTCAGTTCTTTCAAATCGTAAATCAAGCGGACGGCTCCGGTGTCTTCTGTCAACAGACGAGGAAATCTCTCCCCCGGAACACGATAAACAGCAAATGGCTGTTTCCGCTGAATGAGTGCATCAATAGTTGTCAAGTTCTTTTTTTCGTCGGTCATCTTTTTTTCATCACACTGTTGACTACTCGTATGGAGGACACCAGTTTATTGGTTGAAGTAAAAACGTCCACATTCCACACATGGGAAGAACGTCCTTTGTGTACGATCGTCGCTACCGCCCGTACCGTATCACCCTCGTGTGCAGAAGAAATATGATTTCCGCTGACCTGCATTCCTACCACGATTTCATCCGGCTGGCAGAGAATCATCGAGCCAAGTCCGGCAACTGTTTCTCCCAACGCAAGTGTAGCTCCTCCATGCAAAATGCCGAAAGGCTGACGGGTCCGGTGATCTACAGGCATCGTTGCCTCTACGCGGTCTTCATCGGCATATGTATATTGAATACCTAAATTACCCATCAACGCATGGCGTGCCTGCGCATTCAACTGATCCAACGGAATCTCCGCTGCACGAACTTCCGCTATAATTGCCTTCTCGACAGCTACAGCCACTCCGTCTTCCTCATTGGAAGCAGTCACATAGTCCGCACATACCTTTACAGAATCCTGAGAATGCCCCATGGCTACTCCCAATCCGGCCAGTTGAATCATGGTTACATCGCATACCCCATCACCGATAGCTATGACTTCTCCACGCTTCACATCCAGTTGCTCCAATAAAGCACCCAGTGTATTGGCTTTATCAATCGCACATGGTACTACTTCCAGAAAATAAGGTTCGGAACGGAAAACATCCAAAGCACCGTTCAACCGTCTCTTCCAATGTCCTTCCAGACTGACCAACGATTCTTCATCATCGCTGACCAGCATACACTTACAAGGAGCAAAGTCGATTGCCGCAGAAAACTCTTCTTCCTTTATCACTTTCAGGTTATTCAGCCGGGCCTCATTCCGGATATGTTCATTCTCCGGAGTATCTGTAATAATCGTATCATCATGATAAGTGAACAGTGCGAAATTATTCTTTCTTGCCTTCTTTTCCAGATAAGGCAACATTTCCGGATTAATCCGCCGTTCAAACAAAATTTCTCCGTTTTGCGCATTAATTATCTGACAACCATTATAAGAGAGAATAAAACCACCATAATTTCCAAGTTCAAGGGATTTGGCCAAAGGCATCAGACCGTAAGTAGGTCTGCCGGATGCCAGCACGATACGTACTCCCATCTGCTGAACCTTCAGCAAGGCAGCTAACGTACGTTTACTAATTTCTTTTGCATCATTGAGAAGCGTTCCGTCTACATCAAGAACTAATAATTTATACTTCATGGATACACGATTTTGATTTAGATTACAAAGGTAGGAAATTGAGTGAACGACTGAAAGCGGAAAGAGATAAAAATTACTTTAATTTCACTCTTTCAGATGTATTTCCAGATAATCACGAAGGATTCGGGCATGATTGTACACCGGTTCCTTGGACGCATAAAGCAAAGTCACCACCGGATGAGGTTTGATAAGAGTCAGAAAATCGGCAACAGCCTGAGAGGCTTCCAGTTCTTTTTGATACATCACAACAAAGTCATTCCAGTGTCCCGGAATATCCTCATGAAACCATTTGCGCAATGCAGCGGAAGGCGTTATATCTTTTGCCCAGTAGTCGTACTTCAACCATTCTTTTTTAATTCCGCGCGACCATAGCTTATCTACCAGCACCCGATATCCATCTGTCTCTGAAAAGTCTTCGTACACTCGCTTTATCCTAACTTGCACCATTTCCGTTTATATTTAAGTTTATTATTAGAATAAACCGGGAAAACGGAAATTTGTTTAACGAAAAAGCCAAAATCAACCTAAGGACTCCTGCGCTTTCTTAAATTCATAGGGAGTCATACCCGTTTTTTTCTTAAACATACTATACAAAATAGGCGTACTATTAAACCCGGCTTCATCGGCTATCGCACGAATGGTATAATTGGGATGCCGTTTCAATAATTTAATTGCATAGTTAATACGAAGTTCGTTAACATATCCATTGAAATTGGTTCCGGTATTTTCCTTTATCATCCGGGCAAAGCGCGCATTGTTCAAGTGTACAATCTGAGCCAGATCCTCTCTTGACAGTTCCGGAGAAAGATACAATTGATCCTGAACCACGATACGATTCAAGTCTTTGAAAATTTTCTTATTCTCAGCCTCTTCTTCATCATGGTTTTCGGAAACTTCATCTAAAGACAAATCATTTTTCTCTGATGATTCCTCGTCTGGTTCCAAGTCCAACGGAACAACTACCGGATCTTCAGTTTCCTCCTCTATCAATAATTCATCAGCGTCTTCTTTCCGAGCCAGTTTTTCATTAATAAACTTCGCCAGCATTTTGTTCTTATACTTGACTATCGTGCTATGCCGCCATATCCGCCATAACATAAATAATGTCAGAAAAGTAATGCATCCCAAAAACGCAAGTGATATGTTTCTGACTCTTAGCTGAAAAGTCTGTTCGGCGATATATTCCTCCTGCTCAGTAGCCTTATAAATAGCGTCTAATTCCAAAGCTGCATTTTGTTTATCCTTACTATTTACACTATCAGTAATAGATATAATAGACTCACGCAAAGCGGCTACTTTTTCAAAATCCTTCAGTCCTAAATAAGCTTTTACTTCTTTTTGAAGAATACTAATATACTGTAAGTTAACAGTATCCTGCTGCTGCTGCATAAGCTTCTTAAAATCCTGGCATCGATCTACTACTTTCCGATATTGTTTCGATTTCAACAGATAAGGGATTCCATAGGTTTGACCATCAGGGGTATATGCATTCTTTGTAGACAAATACTGCTGGTAATATTTTTCAGCCTGTTCATACTTCCCTTCCAGATAGCAAATATATGACATTTTAGCATACAAATAAGTATATTGCAAATCCAGAAAGGCTTCATTTTTTTCAGGTAATCGAGCTATACTTTTCAGCAGTTTTTCACATTTCAGCCCCACCTCCAATGCTTCTTCAGTCCGGGAATCATTTAGCAGATAATCCATTTTCATCCCATAGAAGTATGAAAGCATAGCCATTTCCAATTTGGTTTCCGCACCTTGAAGCTGTTTGATAGCTTTGTCAAAATAATCATACGCCTCTTCCTTGAAAGATAATTGCCATTTATTTTCACCAATACAAAACAGCAACTTACCCTCCGCTCCTTTATCTTTCTCTTTTTGTGCCAATTTAAGACCACCAAGAGCGTATCTCATACTCTCTTTATGATCACTCATCAACAGAGCCAGTTCTGCCAAATCAACTGTCATCTTCAGCAAATGCTTAGGATCTTTCTGAGATATGGAATCTAATAAATATGACTTCCTTGCATACACAAAAGCTAATTTAGTCATATACATATTACGATAAGCCTTACTGCGTAATTCATTTATAATACGCAGAGGCAGAGTCTTTTTACTTTCAGCACCTTCCAACAAATTTAAAGCACGTTCAGGCTCTGACATATAGATCCCATTTATATACTTATAGGTATATAGTGAATCACTTTCCATAGTTTTGTCGGCAAAAAGGAACTGGTTAAACACAAATAAAAACAAACAAACACAAACAACCAAGTGAATACCTTTCATTATAATCCCAATAATTTTATTCCCCAAAAATAAAACATAGTTTTATAAAATGCAAGAATTGAATATATTGGAATGAAGTGAAATAAGAAACATTAGTGATTGTAAAACTATAATTTACTGACTCATCACCATTTGCGCAACCCCATAAAAGTTTAATTTTCAGCTGAATCCGCACATCCTATGGAGACACCACGAAAGTACTGAATAAAAACAACATATACTAAAATATAAGAGATTAGAGTCCTAACGCTTTATCAAACCGCTTGTCAATGCATGCACTTAAGTCAGTCGTGACGAATTTCCCATTATAGAAAAGACTGAATATAGTGGCTGGTGTAGGAGCATCCTGTGCCTGTTCCATCGTCTCTAATCTAATTATTTTCAATGGAATACCTTTACTTTCAGCGACATTCACCAACGAATTACGAACATGAAATTCTGCAAACGGACAACGATGTGTATAGTAAACCACTACTCCTTCTTTATCCGCACATACTCCACTTAATATACAATCTTTAAAAGCTGGATCGGGAGCCGCCGGATTTATCTTCAGAGCCAGAAGGCTGAACCCATAAGGAAGTTTTTCGACTGTTTCGAATCCTTGCCGTAACAGCCATTTCGCATCGCTCATAAAATGAAACTTTGATGTACCAACTACCGTAACCAACCCCTCTTTCCCCTGCGCCCTGGCGTCATCAATGGCGGATTGTAGTAGTGCTTTAGCATGTCCGTGTCCTTTATATTGTCCCGATACCCAAAAGCAGTTTATCATCAAGTAATTAGGAGCAGTCACAGGAATCCACGCCTTTTCGGCAGGGACGTACTCTATAAACACTTTTGCCCGCTCATCAAGCCGTCTGAAAATATAACCATTATCAAACTCTTTTTTCAGCCATGCTTTTTTCAGCTCATAGCTGTCCTTGCATTTCTTATCGGAGAAAGCACAGCAAATGTGTTCTTTTTCTATATTTTCTTTAGTCAGGGTGATATACTTCGCTTCCATCATATTCTATTTATCGGTATATAAATCAAGGACATCTGCTCTTGCAACGGCAAAGATACATAATCAAAAGTAATTAAGCACTGCCCTGTCTCGTCAAAATGACACAGTACTACGGATTAAAGTTTTGGAAACAGATTAGCGGATAAACTTAAATGGGTATATTTGTCTTTTGAAAATACATTAGAGATAATATCATGAATATCGAAGAGTTGAGAGAATATTGCCTGTCTGTAAAAGGGGCGACAGAGTGTATGCCGTTTGACGAAGATACCTTAGTATTTAAAGTGATGGGAAAGATGTTTACCTATACAGGATTGCGACCTAAGAATGGGGAGTTTTGGGCTAATATGAAATGTGACCCTGAAAAATCTACAGAGCTAATGGAGAAGTATAACGGTATCTTTTTCGGGCATCACTCCGATAAAAAATATTGGATAAGTATCTATCTGGAAAGCGATCTGGATGATAAACTTATCAAAGAACTGATTGACCATTCAGTGGAAGAAGTGATCAAAAAGCTTCCTAAAAAAAAGCAAGAGGAATATCACACAATGATTTAGCACAAAAAACGAAGCTGCTGACTGGCAAGTGTATATATCTGACTTTGCTGCTTCTTCCAGCAGCAAAGTCAGATTATTCAACGCTCAAAAACGTATATCCCATATACCGCATGCTTTTTCCAGTGCCACTAACGAAGCAGCATACCCTTTCATTGTTTCCAGATACTCCTGTTGCACCTCGTTGTAAGTACGCTGGGCAACCAGTACATCGAGAATACTTGTTTCTCCCCGTTTGTATTTATATACCATGCCATTGAGTACCTTCTGCGAATCTTCAAGTACCCCGGCTCTATATTGAGCCACCTTTTTCTTCTCAGCCTCATAATAAAACCAAGCCTGAGCTATCTCTGCCTGTATCTGCAATTCCATGTCTCTTTCCATTATTTCCGACTGGGCAATTCGGAATTTTGCAGCTTTTACAGCTCCTTTATTAATATTCGAGAATGTCAGAGGAATGGAGACACCTGCAGTAGTAGAGCGAGCCGGAGGAAGAAAACCTTTCCAGTCTCTTTCATAAGAAACCGAAACTCCGATATCAGGTTTTCGTTCCGCTTTCGTCAGTTTATATTCCCCGGTAGTAAGTTCCGTACTCTTTTGAGCGACAAGCAGGTCGATACGATTATTTAGTCCTGCTTCGACCAGATCAGACAGGGCAAAGTCTCTGCTCAACTTCTCCCAATTTCCCAAAGGAACATGAAGTGTATCAGCAGCCATTCCCATGTGTTTATTCAACTGAATCAGAGCAGAATGATAGACTGCTTCCTGACTGTAAACAGCATTAAGCAAAGTAAGAGCCTCCAGTTTTGACTGTCGGACATCATTCTCGGTAATCTCTCCCGAAACATAACGCAAACTATCTGACTGACTCAGCTGATACATATACTCATAAGAACTTTTTTGTACTTCAAGCAAGTTGCGCTGAAGAATTGCATCTAGAAAAAGATCGGCAGCTTCCGCCCTCAAATCCTGAAAGCCTTGTTGCAAAACAAGTCTTTCCAACTCCGCCTGGGTCCGTGCCAACTTAATACGTGCCCCTCTTTTATTTCCCAGTTCTAATGAATAAGAAACTCCCAAAGAAAAAGTCTCATTACCCGCTTCAAACTCCAATTCAGGGTCCGGGAATATTTTCCGGGCAACCACTTCTGCATCAGCTATACTTACATTGAGTTTTTCAGCTAAATAACTCAGATTATTTTTTCCTACCCGATTCAGATATTCTTCGAAAGAAATAGACTGAGCCGGCTTTACTTCTGCCATTTGAGCAAAAGCCGGAATAAGCGCAACTTCCACAACTAACAACAGAAGCAGCACATTATAACGTATATTCTTTTTCATCGTTCTTCTTTTTATTTAAAACATTGTTCTCAGCCAAATAATAGAAAGCCGGAAGCAGAAACATGGAAACAAGTGTTGAAAACATCAATCCATATACAATCACTGTTGCCAGCGGACGCTGTACGTCACTACCGATTCCTGTTGCCAACGAAGCCGGAAAAAGCCCGAGTATCGTAGTAACCGAAGTCATCAGAATAGGGCGGAAACGTTGACGCGTTCCTTCTATGACCGATTTCCGGAGTTCCATACCTTTTATACGTAATCCATTGATCTGCGATACCATGATAATTCCATTTTGTATGGAAAGTCCGAACATCGCTATAAATCCTACAGCAGAAGATACATTCAGCGTCATACCACGCACATTAAGAGCAAGCATACCTCCGAAAAGTGCTAAAGGGACAATAGATAATACCAGTCCCGCCTGCCGGAATTTTCCGAACGTGGCATAAAGCAGTATAAACATCCCCACCAGTGTCAGTGGTATAATGACGGAGAGACGTGTATAAGCCCGCTTCTGATTTTCGAAAGCACCACCCCATTTGACAGTATATTTATTCTTGTCATAATGTACATTCTCATTGATCGTCGCTTGGGCTTCGTTCAGAAAAGACGCCAGATCACGACCACGCAGATTCAGCTTTACCGTCAGATGCCGTCTGTTCATTTCCCGGGTTATCGTACTCTCCCCAAGACTCAATCTGACATCAGCTACCTGGGAAAGAGGAATTTTAGCACCGATGGAAGAAGTCAACATAAGTCCGGCTATTTTCTCCGGAGTATTCCGCGCCTCTTCTTTATACTTACAAGTGATGTCATACTGGCGGTCATCCTGATAAAGTTGTGCAATCGCCTTACCTCCGATAGCCACTTCAATCAGATCCGCCACATCAGATACATTTAAGCCATAACGGGCTATGGCATCACGATTCATACTAATCTGTAACTGCGGCAAAGGCGGTTCCTGATCAATATCCAGATCGACAGCACCTTTCACAGTCCCCAACACCCGGGTTATTTCTTCAGCAATACGGCGTGTTTCACGAAAATCTTCGCCATATACTTTCACTACCAGTTCACTATGGGCCCCGGCTATTTTATCCATCACCCCATCTATCATAGGCTGGCTGAAACCGACTTTAAAACCTGAAAGTGACTTGTATTCTTCCTCCAGTTCGTTAATCAAATCTTTTTTAGTTTTTCCCTTCGGCCATTCCCCATAAGGCTTAATGCCGATAGATACCTCAAAGTGAGAAGGAGTGAACGGGTCGGTTCCGTCATCATTTCTTCCTGCTTGTACCATCATATAGGTAACTTCGGAGTACTTCATTGTACGGGCACGCAAGGTATCGGACAACTCCCGTGACTTTTCTACTGAAATTCCGGGTGGCAAATTAACTTGCAGCCAAATTGAACCTTCATCCAACTCCGGAAGAAAGTCTTTTCCTACAACGGCACTCAATACTATGCCTCCTACCAAGACCAGGCTTGATGACATAATGACCTTTGAGGGTGTTTCCAAAATTCCAGTAACGATACAAGTATATTCATCTTTTAGTTTATCCAGCCATTTATTCTTATATATCTTACGTGGTTTACGATATATGGCATAGGCAAGTCCCGGAATCAATAAGAGTGCAACCAAAAGTGCTCCAACCATCGCATAACTCATCGTAAATGCCATTGGGGTGAAAAGCTTGCGTTCTACACGTTCAAAGGCAAATAGCGGAAGATATGCCGTAATAATAACGATGGTCGAGAAAAGAATAGGACGTCCCACTTCTTTGGCACGCTGTGCGATGCTTTTTTCTTCAAGGTATTGTTCTGGATTATCTTCACGTTTCTTGAGGATCGTTTCCAGCATAACAATAGCGCCGTCTACGATAATACCGAAATCAATAGCGCCAAGCGACAGAAGATTAGCCGGAATATCCGTCAGATGCATAAGAATAAAAGCGATAAGTAACGATACAGGAATCGTTATAGAAACCAATAATGCGCCACGCCAGTTACCCAGAAACAATATAAGCACCAGAACTACCAAACCCATCCCCATCAACAAGGTATGAGACACAGTGCTCAAAGTAGTGTCCACCAAATCGGTACGATCCAGAAAAGTGTGTATCTTTGCTCCTTCCGGCAATGTTTCATTATTTAATTCATCAACCGCCGTATGAACAGCTTCCAATACTTTAGACGGATTCTCATGTTTCAGAAGAAGTACGATTCCTTCCAGACTTTCAGAATAGTCGCGGGTACGGTCTGTATACCCCAAAACTCCCTTTCTTTCAAGATTTCCATATTTCAAGGAACCGATGTCATTCAGAAAGACAGGAACTCCGGAAGTGGTACTCACTACAATATGCCCCAAGTCATCCAAGTTCCCGATCAATCCGATTCCCCGGACCACATAACCCAGATCGCCACGATTCAACACACTCCCCCCTACATTGGCATTGTTATTTTCAATAGCTTCAATAACCTGTTTGAGAGATAAATTATATTGTTCCAATTTGGAAGGGTCTATTTCAACCTGAAACTGAGTTGTGATACCGCCGAAATTAGTCACATCGGCTACTCCCGACACTTCTTTGATACGCGGAATAATTACCCAGTTCTGAAGATCGGTTAATTCACGTAATGAATGTTGGTCACTTTCCACGATATAACGGTACACTTCTCCCACAGGGGATGTCAGCGGATCAAGTCCCGAAGTAGCTCCATAGGGTAGTTCTACTTCATTCAACCTTTCCTGTACACGCTGGCGACTCCAATAATCTTCTGTCCCGTCTTTAAAGACAATGGTAATCATCGACAGTCCGAACGTGCTTTTACTTCGCATGACGTGCATACCAGGCAGACCATTAATGGCCCGTTCCAACGGAATAGTAATCTGTTGCTCCACCTCTTCCGCAGCAAGCCCGGGCACCTGAGTGACAACTTGAGAAGTGACATCTGCAATATCCGGATAAGCCTCTATCGAAAGCTGTTTCCATGAGTAATATCCAAAGATACACATCACCACAAACAAGCAAAGCATTACCCATCTTTTCTGTATAATTGAAAGCATTAATTCCTTCTTCATAATTTCTTATTTTAAATAATATCCTCCCTCACTGATTATCTTATCTCCGGGACACAGTCCTTGGCTAATTACAGCTATTCCGTTTTCTGTTGTCTCCACCATCACCGACGTCCGTACAAAAATTGCCGGAGCAATCTGCACAAATACATAACTATCCTTTTCGCCCTGTAATAATGCTTTTTCCGGAATTTGAATTTGTTCGACCGGAGCACTCAGGAAATGCATAGTAGTATACATGCCCAATTTCAAATGTCCGCCCGAATTATCGCAGACCGAAAGCACCTGAATGGAACGGGTTTCTTCATCTACCGCCTCCTCTACGTGATATACATTACCTTTAATAACCGTACCGGGTAATGCTGAAATTTCTATATCCAAACTGCTGCCTTCATTTATAAACCGGATATCTTTTTCCTTTACCTGAGCTGTAATCCAGACCTCCGACAAATCAGCAACGATAGCTATCGGCTCCGTATCATCCTTCAGATACTGGCCCGTAACGATATTATCCTTGATCACGACACCGGAAATAGGAGAACGAACAATCAACGGCTGCCCTAATATCATTTCCCCAAGATTGTCCACTTGATATACCCGTAATGCGGCTGAAGCATTCTCAAACTCCTTATCCGCTATCAATAAAGCATTCTGGGCTTCTTCCAGTTCCTTCTGTGAACTGACGCCATTCTTTATCAGGTCTTCTTTACGTTTCAAGTCTTTTTTCGCTAGTTCCCTCGATGAAACTGCCTGAAAATATTCTTTCTGTGCGGAAGTAAAGTCAGGAGAACTGATTTCAAATAAAGGTGTCCCCTGATGTACCGGTTGTCCGATTCGTACATAAGATTTTGTGACCCTCCCTGCAAATGGAGGAGCAACGTAAGCATAACGGGTAGGAATGGGACGTACCATACCGGATGTTATCACTTTCTTGGAATAGGGTTCCGATTCTGTCTCTGATACTTTGATTTTTTCAAGTAAGAAATGGTCTGTTACATAGACTGTATCACCTTCTATACGACAACCACTTTTTTGCTCTGATTCCTGCTTATTCCCACATGCGGTAAAAAACAATAAACTGCAAACAAAGAACATGTGTAACTCTCTCTTCATCATCATAATCAAACATAAGTTAAGTTAGTAACCGAATTTTCGGACGCAAAGATAGACGGCTTCTTTCGGAGGGCCTGTTAGAGAATAGTTAGAATCCTATTAGAATCTTATTAGAGACCATATTTTTCTTTTTAAAAACAACCTATCTGATTCCAGGAGTGTACACACAAATAAGGGATTGACTAAAAGCCAATCCCTCAACGGATAATATTCCAGAAAAAGTTTTCTATTTCCCAAATCGCCAAGCTAATATTCTGCTACTTTTCGTACCCTGATACATTCGAATAATCTTATATTCCGATGCGTGTACAACTTTCAGTTTAGCATATAGTTTATCCAGATTCTTCTCTTTAGAAACCAAACTCGTAAACCATCCACAATTTACCCGGTATTTCTGACTCTCGGAAATCATATTCAGCAGAAAACGTAATTCTCCACCCTCACACCAAAGTTCATTCGCATTTCCACCGAAATTCAGTTTGGCTTTCTTTACTGTTTCCCCTTTCAGACTACTTAATTTACGTAATGTCCCATCTTCCGCTTCTTCTCTCGAACTATGGAATGGAGGATTGCAAATCGTCACATCAAAATATTCATCGGGAGCGATGATTCCATCAAAAATCTTCCGGTTGTCTTTCTGAAGTCGCAAATCAATCTTATGCGCTAGTACAGGATTACAAGTCACTATCTTTCGTGCATTTTCTATAGATAGCGGATCAATATCAGACCCCACAAATGTCCATCCATACTCAACATGCCCGATAATAGGATAAATACAGTTTGCACCCACACCGATATCCAGACATCTACACTGTCTCCTTGGCTGGTCGTCACATTCTTCTTTTACCATCATATTTACTCCTTCGGGATCAATCAAATCAGCAATATAATGAATATAGTCTGCACGTCCAGGGATAGGTGGACACAAATAGTTCTTGGGAATATCCCAATAGCGGATACCATAATGAGTCACTAGCAACGCTTTGTTTAAAGCTTTCACCGCCTGTGGATTGAAAAAATTTATTGTTTGTTTTCCATAAGGATTAAGCTGCACAAACTTCTTTAATGATGGACAATTTTCCGTCAATAGAGAAAAATCATACTGCCCATTGTGCTTGTTTCTTGGATGTAATTCACTTCTTTCTGCCATGACGGCAAAGATACAGAGAATCTTTCTGTCTGCAAATGACTTTTTAATTCAAATAATGAGGATACAACACACCTTCCTTTTACTTCTTACATAACTTTCCGTCATTCGAGAGACACTATTCAACTTCAAGCATGGTATATACTACTAAACAACAATGTTCTATTTTTAAGATAACATCCAAAATACAGTTGCACTAAAAGTAACAAAACAGAGAATAAAAATGCATAAATAAGTGCAACAATATGCAAATTGTTTTCGTACTGGTTAATCATAAATACCGAAAAGACTAAGTTAAGCACAATGTCTATCTACCAGAGATTTCATTATTCAAATGACAGCTAAAAGAAGTAAAAGCATAGCAATATATTCAGCTTATTCTTTAAATAAAAGAAAGGATGATTTTCATTTTAGCAAATGCAGGCGATTTTCTATTCTTTATTTATCTGCGATACAATCACAGCATTCTCTGATTAATTAAATATTCTTTTTTGAAGAAAGTTCTTTTTTTCTGCGTCTGCGGCCGGAAAAATAAGTTCAACAGTCAACGAACTATCGACATAATACAAACAATTATAGTAGTTAGTAAATCTGCAAGATCTTTACGAAGCAATTTTGTTGCCTGTTGTATACGGTAAGCAATTGTTTTCATTGAAACCCCGGAATCCTCAGCTATTTCTTTATAGCTTTTTTTTGTAAAACGATGCATAACAAAAGCCTCCCGATAGGAAGCAGGCAATGCCTCTATGGCCTCTTTCACTCTTTTCGAAAGTTCCTGAAACTGGTATGCCTCCACGTCATGTATCAGTTTTTCCATCTCTTCATAAAACATAGTATCAGCATGGTTCTTCAGTTGCCTTTGCTTTATACAATTAAGAGATCTATGGTAAACTGATTTGAGTAAATATCTGCCCAAAGAAGTCTCGACCTGAAGCGTCTCGCGATGTTCCCACAGCCATAAAATAGCGTCTCCAGCTATCTCTTTCGACTCTTCATAGTCCACAAACCTATTTCCATACGCACAAAGAATCGGGTAGTATTTTTTAAATATACTATCGAAAGTTACCGAAGGGGCTGAGCGTACCAATTATTTCAATGCAAACGTATACAGTGAATACAGCAGATCATTCGCCGATGCACACCATCTGAAAGGAATGGTCGGTTTCCAAGCCGAAGTGAATAAATGGCGGCAGTTACAGGCGTCCAAATTGGACTTGATTTCAGAATCTGTTCCTAATATTAATGCGGCTACGGGTGAATCGACAATCGATAAATCCAAACTGACACATTGGGCTACAGCCGGGTTCTTCGGTCGACTCAATTATGATTATAAAGAACGGTATCTGTTGGAGGTTAATCTCCGGTATGACGGAACTTCACGTTTTGCAAAAGATAAACGCTGGAACTTGTTCCCTTCCTTTTCTGCCGGATGGAATGTGGCACGTGAGGCATTCATGGAATCTACCGGCAATATCATCAATACTCTAAAAATCCGTGGTTCTTGGGGAGAGCTGGGCAACCAGAATACGGAAAATCTATATCCGTATATCCAGTTAATGAAGTTTGTTGCTCAAGATCCTAATTCCCATTGGCTAATCAGCAATAGTCGCCCCAACACAGCGAATGCACCGGATTTGATTTCAGCGTTATTAGGCTGGGAAACCATGCGGTCATGGAATATAGGTTTTGACTTAGGTATGTTGAATAACCGCCTGACCGTAAGCTTCGACTGGTTCAACCGAAAGACGATTAATATGGTAGGACCGGCTCCCGAACTTCCCGTAACTTTAGGGGCGAATGTACCTAAAATGAACAATGCAGATATGCAGTCTACCGGTTTTGAATTGGATTTGGGATGGAGAGATCGTATTAAAGATTTTGATTACGGAGTACACCTGTTACTTTCCGATGACCGTCAGAAAATCTTGAAATATCCTAATACTACAGGCAAAATAACTACTTGGTATGTCGGTAAATATAACGGTGATATATGGGGATTTGAAACAATTGGCATAACCAAGAGTCAGGAGGAAATGGATGCTCATCTTGCTTCACTTCCGAAAGGTGGACAGGATGCATTGGGAACTAACTGGGGCGCTGGTGATATCATGTATCGGGACCTGAATGGCGACGGTAAGATTTCCAATGGAGCTACCCTTAACGATCCGGGTGACAAAAAGGTCATCGGTAATACTTCTCCACGGTTCCGGTTTGGACTGGATCTAAATGCATCCTGGAAAGGTTTTGATGTACGTTTATTCTTTCAGGGAGTGGCGAAACGTGATGCCTGGCTGAACGACAATATGTTTTGGGGAGCCACAGGGGGTATCTGGCAGTCGGCTTGCTTTACTTCTCATCTTGATTTCTTCCGCGAGGAAGGTGATGATTTCTGGAGCGCTAACAAGAATGCCTATTTCCCGCGTATATTGGTTGACAATTTTGCTAAAAATCAAAAGACGCAAACCCGCTATCTTCAGAATGCTGCCTATATACGGTTGAAGAATCTGCAGATAGGATATACCATACCTGCCCAGATTACTCGTAAAATTGGTATTTCCAACTTGCGGGTCTTCTTCTCTGGAGAAAATTTGTTCACCCTTACGGGACTGCCCGAAGGATTTGACCCGGAAACGATTAATACCGGTTATGGAGCGAAGGACGGATCGAACAGTTCGGGAAAGACTTATCCGCTGTCTCATACTTTCTCCACAGGATTTAGTGTTAACTTTTAATTGATGACATATGAAAAAGATAATTAAATACTTATTTTTGCTGACAGGGGGAAGCTTTATACTCACTTCTTGCAACGATTTTCTGGATAGAGAACCTTTGGACAGTGTAACCCCGGACAACTTTTTCTTTACCGAAAATGACTTGGCTGCCTATGCTGTAAAGCATTGCAACTTCACGACTCATGAGGGATTTAATGCCGGTATCTGGAAAAATGATAATGCAACTGATAATCAGGCCGCCACTAACTACGATAAGAAATGGATTCCCGGTCAATGGAAAGTTCCGGAAGCTTATGATAACCCTGCAAGCAACGATCCGTGGCATTTTGCAGCCATTCGTGAAGCTAATTATTTTATCGAAACAGTCGTTCCCCGTTTTGAAAAAGGAGAGATAGAAGGTTCGGAAGTAAACATCAAGCACTATATTGGTGAAATGTATTTTCTTCGTGCCAAGAATTACTTGTCAAAACTGGAGACTTTCGGTGACTTCCCGATTATAAAAAACACATTACCGGATGAAAATGAACCTCTGACTCAGGCCAGCAAACGGGAACCCCGGCATAAAGTAGCACGCTTTATTTTAGAAGACTTGGATCAGGCAATCGGTTTACTGACCAATAATATATCCGGTGGCAAGAACCGAATCACAAAAAATGCTGCCTTGTTATTGAAATCCAGAGCATCCCTGTTCGAAGCCTCCTGGCTGACTTATCACAGAGGTACCGCCTTAGTACCGGGTGGTAGCGGATGGCCGGGAAAAGCAGAAGACATTGCAGACTTCAATATCGACACGGAAATTGCATTCTTCCTGAAAGAAGCCAAAGAGGCAGCTAAAGAGGTAATCGGCAACGCAGCTTTGGTGCAGAATACAGCGAAAGATTGCATGGATGAAACAGTTAAAACGGACGAAGATAAATATAAAATGAGCAACCCCTATTTTGCTCAGTTCTCAGCGAATAGCCTGGAAGGATATTCAGAAATATTATTGTGGCGTGCATATAATCTGCTCGATTATAAAATTGTACATTCAGCTCCTTTCTATATCCGTGTCGGCGGAAATACCGGATTTACCCGCCAATATGTAGAAAGTTTCCTTTGTCGTGATGGCAAACCGATCTATGCAACCGACCAGTACAAAGGAGACGAGTCATTATTGGATGTACGTAAAAACAGGGACTTACGTTTACAACTGTTTCTGATGACACCAGATGAAACTCTTAGTCCGAATGTGATGAATGGTACTCCTGATTTACTTCCGGAGGTTCCAGGACTTTTGGATATAACGGAAAAGAGATGTGTAACAGGCTATCAGGTCCGTAAAGGACTCTCAGGAAACTGGTATCGTGATGGTAACACAGCGATTGAAGGTTGTCCGGTATATCGTGTAGCCGAGGCCTATCTCAACTACATCGAAGCTGACTGTATGGAACATAACGGCACTTCCATAGGTTCGGAGGCAGCAGGATATTGGGGAGATCTTCGTGAAAGAGCCGGATTGCCGAGAGACTACACAGTAACAGTGAACAATACCGATCTCTCCAAAGAACTTGACTGGGCAGCATATTCGGCAGGTAAGCAAGTCTCTCCTCTATTATACAATATCCGTCGTGAACGGCGTTGTGAATTGCTGGCGGAAGGTCTGCGCATGCTGGATTTGAAACGCTGGAGAGCACTGGACCAAGTTAAGCATTTTGTAATTCAAGGAGTTAACATATGGGAATCCGATTTAAAGGATCAGTACATGCAGGATGGAAAAAATCTTCTGGTACAAGAAGGGACGGAAGGACAAACTTCCAATGTCTCAAGCTATGTGAATAGTGGTAAATATCTATGCCCTTACCGCACTGTGAAGACAAATAATCTTATGTACGATGCAGGATACTCATGGTGTGAAGCGCATTATCTGAATCCTATCGCTATCACGCACTTCAGAATTACTGCCTCCAATCCTAATGATCTGAATACTTCTATTATTTATCAGAATCCGGGATGGCCCCTCCAAGCCGATGAAGGACCTGACAATATAGAGTAGAAAATTAAAAAACGAAGAAGAAGAAGTTATTGCAAAAGACTGGATAACAACAATATATATTATCCTAAAAAGGGAAATAAGGATAATTACAACTTCTGCAATACTTCTTCTTTAACTACCGTGCAAAGCCACCCGCATATAATAAAAGACTGTCAAACGAACCAGGCAAATATTTAAGAAAGAATAAAGCTTAGCGTCCAATGTTTAGAAGTACAGAAAAATTTGTACCTTGCCCAGACAAAGTTCTATAGCAAAACAAAATAACCTAATTATTAATACGAGAAAAAACTCAATCAAGTAAACTCTAAGAATTATGAAACACCCCCTCATCTTCTGGAAAACGGTGCTCATCTGCCTGATGCTAGCCGGAAAAACAGGAACTTATGCAGACAACTACCAACCATCTTACTCTACAGCCGGCTTTTATTCACTATCCAACACAGGACGTACAGTATATAGTATGAATCCCGCCTGGCGCTTTCATAAAGGAAACATCAAAGGAGCGGAGCAATCTGGATTTAATGACAAAAGCTGGGATGTCGTATCCTTGCCCGACGGCATAGAATACCTGCCTACAGAAGCAAGCGGATGCATCAATTATCAAGGCGAAGTCTGGTATCGCAAGCACTTTACTCCGGAACAAAGCTGGAAGGGAAAACAACAGTTCCTCCATTTCGAAGCCATTATGGGAAAGTCGAAAATATGGGTGAACGGAAAATTACTAAAAGAACACTTCAGCGGTTTTCTGCCTGTTATCGTAGATGTTACTCCGTATCTGAACTATGGCGAGGATAATGTGATTGCCGTATGCGCGGATAACAGCGATGATCCCTCCTATCCTCCCGGAAAACCGCAAGATGCACTCGACTTTGCTTACTTTGGAGGTATTTACCGGGATTGCTGGATGATAGTCCACAATCATGTATTCATCACCGATCCCAATTATGAAAATGAAACTGCCGGAGGGGGATTGTTTGTCTCCTTTGACAAAGTATCCGAGCAATCAGCATTATTAAAACTGGATGCCCATATACGCAATAATTCAGAAAAGTCATTCAGCGGAAAAATCGTCTATGAACTTTATGACCGCAACGACAATCGTGTCCTTTCGAAAGAAACTAATTTGTCGGTAAATAATGGGAAAGCCAAACAATCTTCATGCAAGGCAACCATAGAAACACCACATCTTTGGTCGCCCGACAGCCCTTACCTTTATAAACTCCATGTTTATGTGAAAGATAGAGCCGAAAACATTATTGACGGATATTACCGACGTATTGGCATTCGCAGCGTTGAATTCAAAGGTAAAGACGGTTTCTGGCTGAACGGAAAGCCTTATCCTTATCCTCTCATTGGGGCAAACCGCCATCAGGACTACGCTGTAATAGGCAATGCTTTACCTAACAGCCTTCACTGGCGCGATGCAAAAAAACTACGTGATGCCGGTTTGTGTGTCATCCGTAATGCCCATTATCCACAAGACCCTGCATTTATGGATGCCTGTGATGAACTGGGACTGTTTGTTATAGTCAACACACCGGGGTGGCAGTTCTGGAATGACGAACCGATTTTTGCTCAACGGGTATTTAGTGATATCCGTAATATGGTACGCCGAGACCGGAATCATCCGTGTGTATGGATGTGGGAACCTATATTGAACGAAACCTGGTATCCTGCGGATTTTGCCAAGAATGTAGTGGATATTCTCAACGAAGAATATCCGTATCCCTATTGTTATGCAGGATGTGATGTTACTGCAAGAGGACATGAATACTTCCCAATCCACTTTACCCATCCTATAAATGGAGGCGGGGGAGCCTTTAATACCGAATCTCTGGACCCGAAAATCAGCTATTATACCCGGGAATGGGGAGATAATGTAGACGACTGGAATTCTCATAACTCACCCAGTCGGGTCAACCGTGGCTGGGGAGAAGTACCCATGTTGATACAGGCACAAGGATATGCCAAAAATGACTATCAACTCACCAGTTATGATGCACTATACAGAACTTCCAGACAGCATATGGGCGGTTGCCTCTGGCATTCATTCGACCACCAGAGGGGGTATCACCCCGATCCATTCTACGGAGGAATCATGGATGCTTTCCGACAGCCTAAGCTATCTTATTATATGTTCTGTTCCCAGCGTCCTGCCGAACCCAACAAAGGACTGATAGCGGATAGCGGACCGATGGTTTACATAGCCAACGCCATGACTCCTTTCTCTCCGAAAGAGGTGACAATATATAGTAACTGCGACGAAGTGCGTCTTACATATTGTAAAGGAGGCAAACAATATACTTATCATAAGCCGGTAAATGAAGCCGGCATGCCTTCGCCGATTATCACATTCAAAGATGTCTTTGATGTCATGTACGACAAAAAGCTGGCGCGAAAAGGGAAACAGGCAGATTCCTATCTCTTGGCAGAAGGAATAATGGATGGAAAGGTGGTTGCAACACACAAAGTAACTCCTGCGCGTCGTCCTGCAAAATTATTACTTTGGGCAGACGATGAAAAAGTACAAATGAAAGCGGACGGTTCGGACATCGTGACTGTAATAGCAGCTATCGCAGATGAAAACGGAAATATCAAACGTTTAAACAATTACGAAGTAAAGTTTGAAATTGAAGGGCAGGGGCAACTTGTTGCCGACGAAGCAACCTTTACCAATCCCCGTCCGGTTCTCTGGGGAACTGCTCCGGTACTTGTAAGATCTACCACCACACCGGGAGAAATTAAGATTCGTGCATCAGTGGTATGGCAAGGCAAACATACACCGGTTTCAAGCGAACTGGTTATCCACACTTTCCCCTCAGAATATACTCTGATCACGAATAAAGAAGAAATGATACAAGCTCAATCAACAGACAGACGTACCAATGAAAAAGCCAGTACCGTTTCATCCGATTGCGAGAAGCGTGTCCGTGAATTGCAACAGGAATTAAACCGTCTGAAACTGAGAGAAGTAGAGAAACAGCAGAGTGATTTTAAATAATCACCACATTATAAATAGGATAAACACAAACTTATTAAAATTGCAATAATATGAATAGAATATTATATACTTCATTTTTATTAGGAGCAGGCTTCACCTGCATAAAAGCCCAGTCAAGTACTCCTCCTAACATTGTATTGATTTTATGCGATGATATGGGCTTTTCCGACCTAGGTTGTTACGGAAGTGAAATCCAGACTCCCAACATAGATAATCTCGCCGGAAATGGTGTCCGCTTCAGCCTGTTCAAGAACACAGGCAGAGATCTGTTTTTTGAGCATCAGAGCTCCTGCGCCATTATTTCCGACCACTGGAAACTAGTACGTGGCAGCCGGAATGAGCCATGGGAATTAATAGAGTTATCGACCGATCCGTTTGAAACGAAAGACCTGTCTGCCCAGTATCCAAAACTAGTAAAAAAGCTGGAAATCAAGTGGAATAAATGGGCGGAACGGTCTAATGTGTTTCCACTCGAAAACAAGCCCTGGTCCGAAAGAATCAGATACTATATAGAACGAAACCCAGAGCAAAATGGAAAAGAATAATATTTTTTTTAGGAGATAGTCGTTTTTTTACTATTTTTGCGGTGAGTCACAAGACCGACATCTAATATATTTTCCATTATACACCTAATATTAATAAAAACACAACGACGATGAGAAAAAAATGCTCGTTTCTATTTTGTATTTTATTTACATTCCTTACGGGACATGCAGAAAGTATAGAATACACTAAAGGACTTTCTATTTGGTTTGATACCCCTAACACTTTGGAAGGACAAGCAATCTGGCACGGTAGAAAATCAGACACCAGTTGGGAATCACAATCATTGCCTATCGGCAACGGAAGTATTGGTGCCAATATTCTGGGTTCAGTAGAAGCGGAGCGCATTACTTTTAATGAGAAAACACTCTGGCGTGGCGGTCCTAACACAGCGAAGGGAGCGGATTATTATTGGAATGTGAACAAACAGTCGGCTCATATATTGGATGAAATACGGAAAGCGTTTATAGAGGGAGACCAGCAGAAAGCAGAAAAGCTGACACGGGAGAATTTCAACAGTGAAGTTCCTTATGAATATTCCGGAGAAAAGCCTTTCCGCTTCGGTAATTTCACCACCATGGGGGAGTTCTATATAGAAACCGGATTGAACACAGTAAAGATGAGCGAATACAAACGCATCTTGTCGCTGGACTCGGCAATGGCAGTAGTCCAATTCAAAAAAGACAATGTGGCTTATCAACGCAACTATTTTATTTCTTATCCTGCCAATGTAATGGTCATGCGTTTCAGTGCCGACCAACCAGGTAAGCAGAATCTAATTTTCAGTTATGCACCCAATCCGATGTCTACCGGACAAATCGCTATTGATGGCAGTAACGGTCTTGTTTATTCTGCTTTTCTGGAGAACAACGGAATGAAATATGCAGTGCGTATCCAAGCTACAGTGAAAGGCGGAACTTTGAATAATTCAGATGGAAAACTTACAATAAAGGACGCAGATGAAGCGGTGTTCTATGTCACTGCTGATACCGATTATAAAATGAATTTCGCACCGGACTTCACCGATCCTAAAACATATGTCGGTGTTAATCCACTTGAAACAACGCAGCAATGGATGGAGGATGCAGTAGCCAAAGGATATACCAACTTACTGGACGAGCATTATAAAGACTACGCCGCTTTGTTCAACCGGGTGAAACTGGAGTTGAATCCTACAGTGAAAACTGCAAATCTGCCGACAGAACAACGACTAAAAAACTATCGGAAAGGACAGCCGGACTACTACTTGGAAAAACTCTATTATCAGTTCGGACGCTATCTGCTGATAGCCAGTTCACGACCGGGCAATATGCCCGCCAACCTGCAAGGTATCTGGCATAACAACATAGACGGGCCTTGGCGTGTGGATTATCATAACAACATTAATATCCAAATGAACTACTGGCCGGCCTGCTCTACAAACCTGGATGAGTGTATGCTTCCGTTAATCGATTTTATCCGCACCTTAGTGAAACCGGGGGAAAAGACCGCTCAGTCTTATTTTGGTGCAAGAGGATGGACAGCATCTATCTCCGCCAACATCTTCGGCTTTACTACCCCATTGGAAAGTCAGGATATGTCATGGAATTTTAATCCGATGGCAGGCCCCTGGCTGGCAACCCATGTCTGGGAATATTATGATTACACCCAAAATCTGAAATTTCTGAAAGAAACCGGATATGAACTGATTAAGAGCAGTGCGAATTTTGCAGTTGATTATCTATGGCATAAGCCCGACGGCACATATACAGCTGCGCCATCTACTTCACCGGAGCACGGTCCGATTGATCAGGGAGCTACATTTGTGCACGCAGTAATCCGTGAAATCCTATTGGATGCCATCAAAGCAAGTAAAGAACTGGGAATAGACAAAAAAGAGCGTAAGCAATGGGAACATGTACTTGCCAATCTCACCCCTTATAAAATAGGACGCTATGGTCAGTTAATGGAATGGTCGGTTGATATTGATGACCCGAAAGATGAACACCGCCATGTAAACCATCTGTTCGGCTTACATCCGGGGCATACCGTTTCTCCTGTCACTACTCCCGAACTGGCAGAAGCTGCTAAAGTAGTATTGGTACATCGTGGTGACGGAGCTACCGGTTGGAGTATGGGATGGAAGCTGAACCAATGGGCACGCTTGCAAGATGGAAACCACGCTTATACCCTTTTTGGCAATCTGTTGAAGAACGGAACAATGGATAATTTATGGGATACACATCCTCCTTTCCAGATTGACGGAAACTTTGGTGGCACAGCCGGTATTACAGAAATGCTATTGCAGAGCCATATGGGATTCATCCAATTACTGCCTGCCCTGCCGGATGCGTGGAAAGACGGTTCAATTCAAGGTGTATGCGCCAAAGGAAATTTCGAGATAGGTATTATATGGAAAGACGGACTCTTGAAAGAAGCTACCCTCCTATCTAAGGCAGGACAGAATTGTACCGTGAAGTATGCTGATAAAACAATCTCGTTCAAGACTGTAAAAGGACATAGCTATCAGCTAAAATATGACAAAGAGAATGGATTAATAAAAATCAAATAACAACACTTGGACTTATGCCATTTTTAATGAATACAAAAACATTTACCCCCAAATCGACCATGAAAATTTATACTTGTCTTTGCCTGCTTTTTTTAGCCGGTTATCTGGTTGCCCAGAATAACACTTCGGCATTGTTGCCTATGCCCAATCAGATTACCTCAGTAAAAGGGAAACCCTTCACTGTCCGTTCCGGAAAAACGGCCATCTATATGGGTCAACCGGAGTTGCAGTTTACTGCCAATACACTGCAAAATATATTATATGACAGAATGCAAGTAGAAATCCCACTTGCTTCCGAATCCGGGCATGCTGATATCCGCTTGTTAATTGATCCTGCAATGGATGGAAAAGAACACTATCGTATCGAAATAACTTCCAAAGGAATAACTATCAGCGGAGCTACCGCAGGAGCAGTCTATTATGGAATCATGACGATGGATCAGCTTCTTTTAGGTGACGCGTGCGCCACTGCACAAAAAGAGATTGCTCCTGTCCACATTGATGATGCGCCCCGCTTTTCTCATCGGGCACTGATGCTCGACCCTGCCCGTCATTTTCTTCCGGTAAATGATGTGAAGTTCTTCATTGACCAGATGGCACGTTACAAATACAACATACTCCAACTGCATTTGACAGACGACCAGGGATGGAGAGTCGAAATAAAAAAACATCCTAAATTGGTCGGCAAAGATTATTATACGCAAGAGCAGCTTGCCGAAATCATCCAATATGCTGCCCAACGGAATATCGAGGTCATTCCCGAACTGGATATCCCCGGACATACAGTAGCTATATTAGCTGCCTATCCCGAATTGGGATGTACTCATACCGATACGCTGCCTAAGATAGTAGGTAAAACTACAGATTTAATGTTGTGTGCGAATAATGAGAAAGTGTATTCCGTCTATCAGGATATCATCAAAGAAATATCTTCATTGTTCCCATCCGATTATATACATTTAGGAGGCGACGAAGCTGTAATAGAAAAGAACTGGACCAAGTGTACCCGTTGTCAGGCTATGATGAAAGAACTAGGTTATCAGAAAGCATCACAGCTCATGATTCCTTTTTTCAGCCGCATGCTTTCATTCGTCCAAGAAAACGATAAGACTCCTATACTTTGGTGCGAACTGAATAACATTTATCCACCTGCCAACGACTATCTCTTTCCTTATCCCAAAAACGTGACTTTAGTAAGTTGGCGCGGAGGATTGACGCCTACATGCCTTGAACTCACCCGAAAACATGGTAATCCGCTTATCATGGCACCAGGTGAGTACGCTTATCTGGATTATCCGCAACTGAAAGGAGATTTTCCCGAGTTTAATAATTGGGGCATGCCCGTTACTACTTTAGAAAAGTCGTATCAATTCGACCCGGGATATGGCGTGTCCGCTGAAGATCAGGCTCATATCACCGGAGTTATGGGAACTTTATGGGGAGAAGCCATACGGGACATAAACCGGGCAACTTATATGGCATATCCCCGCGCTTTCGCATTGGCAGAAGCCGGATGGACACAAATGAAATCCCGTAATTGGGAATCATTCAAACAACGTCTTTACCCCAATCTGACTAACCTGATGAAGAAAGGAGTTTCGGTACGTGTGCCTTTTGAGATAGTTGACAGGAAGTAAAATCTCAATTATAAGCCATTTAAGTGCTATTCCAACTAGACAAGCCAAAAACTATCTATTTTTAGGGATAGGACATTTATGTAGCTATTCAAATAGCATATAAAGTTGGAAGCATACTACTATTCTTTATTATACTAGTACACAGTCAGATATATATTATTATATTCTCAAAGTATTCTCATGCCTTTGAGAAAAAAGTCTCACCTTAATGAGAAAAAATACTCATCTCTATGAGAAAATTTTCTCATAGGGGTGAGAAGTTATTCTCATTGAAGTGAGAATAAAAGGTCTTTGTAGGAATCTGATAATGACTCAGTATTTCTCGTTTTATAGATGCTTTAATTCATTACGGAATAAAGGAATGGACACTTTTTTGATGCGGCAACTTTGATATTTCAAATAAGTTCTTGTGGAACTTGGTTGATTCTGTCTTTAAATAGATCCAATACTGTTTGTATTCACCAATAATCTCATTTTTACGTGTGCAAATATAAAACTATTTTTTAAAGAATAATATAATAACCTCATTTTTTCTTTATTTTCCTCCTAATAAAATGTTTTTTCCAACATATCCTCATCAAAATACTACAATTTGAGTATCTAATTTAGTACTCAAAACATAATAAAAGTCATTCTTATTCATAATACACTCATTGACTATTATTTATCTTTTCTCCCTCTAATACTATTAAGTTCCACAAGAACTAAGATACAATTTGTATTTTTATAGAAACAAAACAGCATAGTTCAGCATTGAAGAAAAAAAAGATATGACACGTCAACCTTCTAGTATAAATAAATCAACAAATCTGCTTATGAATTCATAAAAATAAGTCCATTTAATGTACGCATAACAGTACAAAAGCATACATGATTAAAGATCAATCAAGTATAAAGTAAGATAAAGTCCTATATCTAGGAAAACACAATGAAATATTGCCCATAAAAAAACAGGCAACCATATAAGATAACCTTAATCATTCACCTAAAATCAGATTCATGGAAAATACATCTTAGCAATCCGTTCAGAAACTTCATCAAGCGAAGTTCCCTACTTCTCCTTGGTGTAAATAAAGTTACTTAAATCGCTCCTTGACAAGGAGTATTAATACTTAAATACTATTTATGAAAAAGAAAATCACACAAACTTTACTGCCAATCATTATGGGATTATCCGTAATAACGCAGTTTGCCTGTTCGGATGACAATAAATCAGGCAGTAATTATAATGGCCCTCTAAAACTAACTACTTTTTATCCGGATTCAGGATATCTTTCCTCCAAAATTATAATAGAAGGTGAAAATCTGGGAACAGATGCTTCTAAATTATCAGTATACTTTAATAAAAAGAAAGGTTACATCTCACAAGCAGCCGGAAATATTCTGATGGTCTATGCTCCCAAATTGCCGGGAGATACCTGCATCATTTCTGTAGTTAAAGGAAATGATGCTCTTACTTTTGATAATAAATTCCGTTACATCTCCCGTTTTACAGTGGAAAATGTATGCGGTAAAACAGGAAGTAGATACAATATTGGCGGAGATCTCGCCAGTACAACTATTGAAGGCTGGAGATTGAAAGTAGGATGTTGTGATCCGGAAGGTAATTACTATTCATGTTATTCTTGGTTTGGACACAATGGGGGTCTTGCATTAATCAGTGAGAAAAAGAACCTGTCAAAGAAAATCATATCAGAACTGGTTAATGATGTAATGTATCATAAAGTAACAGAGAAACTGTATGCTGTAAGCACACAAAAAAACGTCATTTATGAAATTGATCCTTCCAACGACTGGAAAGTCAAGCGACGTTACTTGAAGCCACAGGACCCTCCCGACAAACAAGTTGACTACAACTCCACATCCTGTATAGCTTATTGTACTGTAGATGGTTACTTTTATGGCCGTACGGCAACCAAACAATTATTCCGCTTCAAACTTGAAGATATGGTATGTGAATATATCAAGAATGATAAATACAATACATCTGTGGCAGAAGCAGAAAACAACTACATTGTCAGTATGATGTTTGGCCCAACTGATCCGACGAAATTATATACTTCTTATGGAGTATCATCCCTCATAAGCGTACAAGATGTCGCAAAACCAGAATCGGAAGAAGAAATATATGCCGGACACCTTAATGTGAGAGCTGACGGAAGCAGCACTACTCAAGTAATTAATGGGTATCGGACGGACTGCTTATTCAGCTGGAACAACCAAATGAGTATTATAGCAGATGAATCTGGACAGAAAAGCATGTATATTGCAGATGCCGGAACTCAAACTATCCGGAAAATAGATATGAATACAGGTATGATAACTACCGTTGTAGGCAGACAAGGCGTTCAAGGTAACCAAAGCGGAACTCCATTAGGATTGACCGTTAAAGGAGATTTGTATATTTCAGATTGTGGGTCCGGATGCGTCCGCAAGCTGAGTCTGCGTTAACCTCAATAATCATATGTAAAGAAGACACTAATGAAAATATATATATTACTATCATTATAAAAAATGCCGATTATTCATTTTTAATTCGTGAGAGAGTACTTTATCCCCGTTTTTCAGAACGGTAAGAAGTAAAGCCTCTATCCCATCATCTGTTTGATTTTCTTGCTATACACCGTGTAGGTAGAGACTACCCGGTTTATAAACCAGACGACATAGGCGATGTATAGCGCGAAGAGCAGCCACGCGTACCAGACGCGGGGGGCAAAGCAGCCGACTGCCGAGCCGACGGCGAGCAGCAGCAGGGCGACGTACAGGCGGGAAATCCACGGGAGGCTTTCGGGCAGGAAGTCGTCTTCGGGGTCGCCGTTGCACATGTCCTCACCGCAGAAGAAGGTGAGGTCGGCGTATTCTTTGAAGAATGCGGGGGTGTAATAGCCGATGAGCAGCAACAGGAGGCACAACTGGATGTACGCGAGCGGCGTGGCGGTTTGCGGCCAGGCGAGGCAGACGCCGCACATCACCGCGAGGGGCACGAACCACAGGATTCGCTTACGCCAGACGACCCGGTCGGGGAGGCACAGCCCGACGAGTACCTCGGCGTGCAGGGCGAAAAACAGGCTCACGCACACGAGGCAGACGAACGGGAGCCTGTCGTCGGCGGATGCGGTGACGAGCGGGGGGACGACGAACCACCCCGCGATGGCAAGGGCTATGTAGACAACCGCGAGCAACCGCCGCGACTGGATGTAGCGATGGTTTACGGTACTTTTCATCTTCGCCGTCACGTACTGGGGCGATTCGTAAGGACGCATGATGAGGCTTATCACGGCGTAGGTCGCGAAGACGGTGGAAGCGATGATGCCGGCGATGACGGGCAGGTCGGATAGGTCGGGAAGTGTTGCCATAATTTTAGTTTATTGTTTGCCGTCCCGCCGGACTGACGCGGTTGCGTAGCTTCGGGTGACGGCTGTTTTTTACCAGCCGGAAACGGTTATCCCCATACATTCCAGCGTCAGGGCTGCGTCGTCCGTTGTCGTGGCGCGGGTGGACGGCTTGGCGGAAGCTGCCGCGCTGCGGTTCGCCGTCTTGATGGCGAGGTTGAGCGTGAGCGTCCGTCCGCTTTGCAGGCGGCGGGGTGTATCAGGTGTACCCTCGTTGCCGGGCAGCGTAGCAGGGAAAGTGTAAGTGAGTTCCTGACCGCCGGCGGTGATGGTTATCTTTTCGCTATACGGACGTATGTCCTGCGGCACGAGGATAAAGGTGGTGGTGGCCCCTGTCCGCGTGGGAGGATTATCACCATATATAGCACTGTTGTCGGTGAATGCCGTGGCGTCGGTGAAATCTACGACCGCGCAGCAATACAGACTCTCACTCAACCGGACGGTGGCTTGGGACAACTCGTCCGCCGTCAGCGCATTGCCCGACAGGTTCACCACCAGACGGTGCATCACGTGGCGGAAATCGAGACGGACGGGCTCGCCTTTCGCCACGGTGACGGTGGGAGCTATCAACAGGTCGGGGTTGGCGGCTCCCTTAATATCGATTTTTTTGTTTTGGTCTATTGCCGCGTTCCCTGGATAAGCTCCCGAAAAGCCGAGCGGGCCCTCGTTGCCAATGAGGTCGAAGTCCTTCCAACGGAGAACAGTCGTCCCTATCGTATATCCCACGTGGGATGTGACGGGGATGCTTCCCCTCACCTGAAGCCTGAGCACGTCGCCCGTGGCGAACGTGCCGCTGCCGTCGTCGGGGTCGATGGTGGCACGGGTATCGGCCGACCACCCGGCGGGGAGGACATCGGCATCGGGGGACGCGGCGATGGTGGCGATGATTTTCAGTTCGCCGTTGTCCGCGGGGGTGTCGGGGATGTTGTCTTTGCCGCACGCGGCGAGGGCGAGCGTGGCAGTGAGGGTAATCAGTTGTATTGTTTTCATCATTTATCCTTTTTCTAAATTTATATTCTTCCTAATATCTGTGCGGGGAACGTTTACCGACTGCTCCCTCAACTATCTTTTGATAGTTGCCCGACTATCCGCGCTTAGTCGGGCGACTGCTTGGTGGTTTGCTGCACGGGATACCACTTTCTCCACTGTGTCCTCATCCTGCGGATTTCGGCGGCTGAATGAGGTTTATCCTTTTTTGGCCCAGCCCACCACGTCGATATAAAAGTCGTTGTAGTCCTCGTCGGTGGAGTCCTCGATGCAGAAGCCGTAAACCTGTCCCACTTTTACCGCATGGGCGTCGGTGACGTTGTTGGCGGTGATGCTTTGCTGAATTTTAGTGCTTTGGGGAATTTCGACGGACAAGTACAGTTCGTTGCCCATGAAGTCGGCATGTCCCTGTGCCAGTGACTGGTAGGAGGTGCCGCCGCTTGTTTTGGAACAGGTGAAATATACTTTTCCCGTGTCGTCGTAAAGTTTTATCGTTCCGGCGTAATAACACTGTGAGCAGACATACCATGAGAGGTTGTAGCCCTTTTTAATTTCCGTTAAAATGTATTTTTGCGAAGCCATAATGCGTTGTTTTTTAATTCGGTTGCTGTTGAAAATACTTCCAGTTCGTGCCGCATGGCGGTATGGAATATCTCTTTAGCCTGCTTTTCATCCATCTGCGTGCGGTAGTTTTCGAGCATATTCGCCATCTGGTAGGCGCCGTCGGGTGTTCCGCCGTTGCCTTCTATCCAGAAGTAGTAGAGACCGTCGGGGGAGGCCGTCGGAAGCAGTTGGTTCGCTATCCAGTTCCACAGGTATTCGCAGGGGAGCATCACGCAGAAGAGGTAGGGCGAATCGAGGTGTCCTGCCACATGGGCTTCGTAGTCGGCGTAGGACTTGATGGGGTCGCCGGGGATGACGCCTGAAGCGTCGCGGATGTGCCACGCCCCGTGGTAGTATAGGTTGTACTCTTCGTAGCTGGCACACTTGCCTTTCAGGAAGTCGCTGCATACGTCGTCCAACGGATGGGATGCGGCGGCGGCATAAGCGTTCTCCGCCTCGAAGCAGTAATAGGCGTCCTGTACCATCAGCGAGCCGTAGGCGTTCGGGTCGAGGTTGTTGTTCCGTATGCCCCGGAAGTAGTCGGTATCAAGCACCTGTCGGGCAATATCTTCGCATTCGTTCCACATTTCCCAGAACAAAGCGTCGGCGGGCGGCTCGTCGGAGGAGAGGGCGATGCCTCTCTTGCCCATTTTGGCGGCAGCGACTGAAAAGTCACGCCGGATGTACCATTTGTTCATCAGTGTCATAAGCTTTTGTTTTTAGTGTGAATACTTTTGTTTTAATGCTTCGATAGCCCCCGCCCGCCCTTGCCTGCTCCTTTCCGTATCGGGACGGGGGGATAGTGTATAATCGTTCGCGCCGTTCGGCAAACCGTCACCGGCGTTGCCGGTTTTGTCGTTCCGCTTCCCCTTTCCCGAAGTCTGACGTTGACGATGCCAATGTCTGGCTTTGACCGTGCCGAAGTTCAACTTCGGGAAACGAGCTGGATCGTTACGGATTCGTGATGCTCTTCCACGTGGCGTTAGCCCACGTCGTTCCGTTCACGGTGGGGCTGCCCGTGCCGCCGGTGTTTTTGTCCGCGTTGAGGACGAGGGTGCAGTTGGCGGCATCGAACAGATCGCCGGTGGTGCCTTGGTTGCCGAAGACAGCTCCATTGTCCAAGGAACCTCCGTCGGAGAGCGTTAATGCTCCGGAGGCGGTCGCCTCTATCCGTGTGAGGCTCTTGCAACGGTTCGCGATGTAGGCACCGAATCGGGTGGCCTTCGGTAGTTTCAAGCTCTCCATGGCTGTACATCCGGTGAAAGCGTAGCTGTTAATCAGGGTGGCTTCCGGCAACTCCGGGTTCGTCAGCCCGGTACAATAACCGAACGCTTTCTCCCCTACGGTTGTCACCTCCTTCGCGAAGCCGAAGCCTTCATTCTCCGTTGTCAGCTTCTTACAGGAGTAGAACGCCTCATCATTGATTTCCGTCAGCGCGGAAAGGGTCAGCGTCGTGAGTGCCGAACAACCCGAAAATGATTTGTATCCCGTGCTTGTCAGCTTCGGGGCATTGACGGAAACCAGCGATTCGCAATCCCCGAAAGAGCCGGTATGGCTACTGAAGTTGTTAGCCGTAAGGCCGCCGCTGATGGCAAGGGCTTCGGGCAGGGAGAAGGCGGTGAGGCCTGTCTCTTGGAAAGCCTCCATGTAAAGGTTAATGACCGCGGACAAATCGACGACCGTCAATGCCTCACAGAAACCAAAAGCCTGCTTTCCTATATGGGTGACGTCCTTCAGATTGATGGTGGAGAGCGATGTGCAACTAAGGAAAGCCCCGAGGCCAATGGCTTTTACCTCGGCGGGAAGAACGACTTCCGTCAAGGCCGCGCACCCATAAAAGGTATAGGCGGGGAGGCCGGCTACAGAGGATGTGACATCCGGGAAGTTGCTGTATGTCACGGTTTGCCAGCCCGTCACGCCCGACAAGTCCACCTTGGTCACTCCTGTATTGTAGAAAGGATTGCCCGTTGATTGAGTATAATCTTCCTTTATTCCTAAATTGGCGATAGAGCCTGTCAGCTTGAACTCGGTGATGCCTGCGGCGATAGCGGCATCGATGGCGGCTTTTACTTGGTCGGCAGTCATGTCGGTCATGTCGATGTTGCCGTCGATGGGGGTGTCGCCTCCGCCAATGTTAATCTCGCCGTCGATGGTGCCCTGCGTGTCCCATGCGGCGATGTCGCCGGTGGTGAGGGTAACTCCGTCACGGGTAAGGGCAAGATTCAGCGTCAGCGTCTTGCCGCTTTCGAGGGCGGTGAGGGGTGCCGTAGTGCCGCCGGGCAGGGTGATGTTGGCGGGTACTTTATAGACATACTGCTCGCCGTCCATCGTGATTTGAATCCAGTCGGCATTGGTGGTCACTTTTTGCGGGGCAACGACAAAAGTGGCGGCGGCTCCGGTCTTGGTGCCGTAGTCGCCGTCCGTCGCGTCAGCTTCGCTGGGGGTGACGGTGCCTGCGGTGATGTTCACCGTGGCGGAGGCGTTCATGCCCGCGAGCGATACCTGTGCCGTGGCGATGTCCCAGCCGTCGATGTCCGTGGAGAGGTTCACCGTGAGGCGGTGCATGGCGTGGCGGAAGGCGAGCGCGACGTCCTCACCCTTACTCGCCGTGACGGGCGTGGCGAGCAACAGGTCGGGGTTCGTGGCTGTGGCTGCGTTGAAAATGGTTGCCGCCGGGTCTGTGATAGCCTCCGCTTTCGGGTAGTAGGCGGCGAAGGCAACGGGGTCGGTCATGCTCAACTCGTCCCACCAGAGGGCGGTCGAGCCTACGGTGTAGGCGCTGTTGGCGAGCTTGGCGGTGGCGCCCACGGTGGCGTACAGCCCCAGCACGTCGCCCGCTTCAAAGTTTCCGCTGCCGTCCGCGCTGATGGCGGCACGGCTGCCGAAGTTTCCGGCATCGATAGTTCCTCCGATGGAGGTCCGGATGTTCACCGCGGCACGGGTTGGTCCGTCCGGCTCGTCATTCTTACTGCATCCCGCGAGGGCAAGCGTTGCGGCCAGTGTTGCCGCCAATAGAGTTCTTGTCTTCATTTTGTTTCTGTTTTTAATATGAATAGGATATGTTTTGTTTTATCGCTTCGGGAGTGTCCGCCGGGGCGGGACAGTCACGGCGTGTCTTCCCCTGCGTATTGAAGGCAAATGTAGCCGGAACGCGCATTCACGGCAAGAGCGGAGGTGGTTTATCTCGTGTGGCAATACGAAATAAACTGGTTTATTTCATTCGATTACGAAATAAACCACTTCGGACAAGCAAAAAACCTTTGCCGCGGAGGTACGGCAAAGGCTTTTTTGAGAATCAACTTTCGGTTCTGTTTTTCAGTTTTATCCGATTTAAGTATTCGGTCGGGGTTTCTCCCATAACCTTTCTGAAATAGGTATAAAAATTTCCCCGTGTATTGAACCCGACCTTTTGCGCGAGTTCGTTCATTGATATGCCGAGTTCTTCCGACAATAATTCCTTGGCGTACTCGATGCGCAGCCCCACACGCCACGACAAGAAGTCCTGCGACATCTGCTCTCTGAAATACCACCGCAGGAAGTTGGGGGTCGTGCCCAATTCCCGCGCAATCTGTTCGCGTCTATCTTCCTGCACGGCATATCCCCTGTCGGCCACCCATTGTTCGAGCGTCACGCGCAGCCGTTCCGTCTTTTCCCACCGTTCTGCATCGGAAAGTTCCGTGGCGGCAACCTCCGGCACGGACGGCTGCTCCGGTTCCGGTTTTATTTCCGGTTGTTCCGTCAGCGCGGGCAGGTAATAATTCACCTTTGCCGCGTAGTTGGAGAAACGGCTGGAGAACCACCCGTAAAAGACGACGTATCCCACCGTGAAAAGATTATAGGCCATCGGCGGCAACCACATCGACACGCTGGCCGCCACCCCGACGGCAAGGGCGGCGTAAAACCCGAATTTTGTCCACCGCAGCCGCGAGTCCTGCTCCTCGTCGTAATAATCCTCCAACTGCGCGAGGCTTTCGGCATACTTCCGGCGAAAGAGCCATGTGTAATACGTCAGTTGCCCGGCATAAACCGCCAGTGCCGCCGGAAATATCCAGCGAATATCGGTCGCGAGGGCAACGGGCATGAACAAGGCCACTGCCGCCGTCACGATACCGACCTGCGTCCACACCCGCCGCCGGGTGACATACAGCGGACAGATAAAGATGAACAGCGTGGCGGTAAACAGCAGCGACTGATAAGCGGCGGTCGCGATGGTGAGTGTGGCTATGATTTTCGGGTCGCCCTCCCTATTGACGAGGAGTTCAGCTACAGTCGCCCCGGCAAGGATGAAATAAGAGGCGGTCAGTATCGCGCGTGACGTACGCAGTTTCCGCGTTTCCTTCTTGCGTGAAATATCGACCCCGCATAACTGGAACCCAAAAGCTGTCAGGATAATAGCCGAGACAACGGTGACGAGCGTATAAATATTCAACCACATACCGCCCTCTCGCCTAATGAATAGGATATTTCCAGAAAAGAAAAGGATACGCTATTTGCGTAGGAACTGAAAATAAGTATATTACGCGCGAAGAACAGACGGCGCAATGTGTGTTTAGAAGAATTTGGCAGACCGCCAAATTTTCAGGCATAAAAATAGCGGGGAAAGCGTATTTTTTTCTTTCCTCCACCGTATTTGCCATCGGGCGCACGGCGTTGTATGCTATGTCCGCGTGTTCACACCTCATTTTTTTAATCGCACTACTTTTCACCCCGCAAAATTACGCCTTTTTATGGAAAAGGGCAAATATATGGAGGGCAAAGAGTTGGGGGGAGGAAAGAAAGAATTGTCAATGCGATAAATTATTTGTCCGAAAAATTATTTTCCGAATTGTCTCATGACAATGAAAAAACTGACGATCGCCAGAAAGTTAAAGGAAAAGAATGTGGATATTATGACAATTAAAGAGTGCGCAGAATTGCCATTGGCTGTTATAGAACGTTTGTGATATAGCTTTTTTTAAAGGCATTCTCTTATTTTTCCTTTTTTAAAGATAACCGACTCCAAAACTTATCTCTTGGGGGACGGTTATCGGCGGAATGCCGTTAAACCGTCTCGTTTTCGTTTAACGAAAACAGGAAAAAAAATTTTAAGTTTAATGAGAGTTTGAGTAAAAAAACATTTTTTTTCTGGAAAATGCAATTCTCATAAGATTGTTTTTCGGTATAATCACGGTGATTAAATGTATGGAAAATGTTAGTTGATAAGATAAGTTTCGTATCTTTGCCAATAGTTAAGTCGCTCTTTAATATTGTGCAAGATAAGGCGTATCAAAGCAGTTCGCTCGTTTCTAAATCGTTACCTATTGATTGGCTCACAGGATGTAAGTTATTGATTGTAATCATCACAACATTCCACTTTGTGTCAGCTTTAAGCTGATTGATGTTACGTATGTGATGCATCACAAGATCTCCCATTGCACCGCATAATTCACACTTTCTCTCTTTAAGCCTTTCCACAAGTGTAGGGAGATACATGGTGTTCGGTATGTAGTCGTAATGGTTATCCTCATAGATGCCGGTGAAGCGTTTGCATCTGAATCCGCCGTTATACCATACTCTTTGTTTCGCGTTGCCTTTGCTATCCTTATAAGGGATAATCACATCCGTTCCGTCTTTGTACTTTTCAAGTATTTGTCCGACGGTTCTTTTGTGCTTGCGACCGAGAGTTTTGAGCATGCTATACTTCATGAAGTAATTGAACTTCCAACCGAAATAGCCGATATTGTCCGCAATAGAATAGTAGTTGTAGAATCCCCGCAATTCAAGATTGTATTGCGCCAGGATATCTGCGTCTTGTCTATTTACCATATACTTACGAGACGAAGGTTTAAGTGTCTCTTTCCTGTTGACTTGTGTGATAAGCACAGCATCATAGGATTGAAGACGCTTAAGTACGGTTTCGTAAGATACTTTCAGCACAATTGTGCCCAGCCACGAGCGTCGTTGTAGTCCACTCCGTGTGCGTGTATGGTCCATAGATCGGCGTGTATTGATTTCATATCCAAAGAATCTTGCAGGTTCCTGTGCGTTGGTAATCAAGGTCTTTTCCTGCGAGATATCCAATTTGAGTTTATCACTCATGAACGTCGTAATATCAGCCTTGATTTTCTCGCATTCCTCCTTGCTGCCGATCCCCCCTATAAGAAAGTCATCGGCATACCTCACATACTTCAATCTTCTGAATGCGTCGTCTATGTCCCTTGTTGCTGGAATATCCAACATCTTCTTGCGCATTTCGGCAATTTTTGATTTCAGTTCAACTTGGCGATTTTCATCCGTTTCTGCTTCTAGTTTCCATCGTAATGCATTTCTCTGATTCCGGTTACGCTGATACTCTTGGGTTAGTCTACGTCCTCTGCCTCTATTGAAGTTATCGGCATACTCTTTTATATACTTGTCGAACTTGTCAAGGTAGATGTTAGCTAGAATAGGACTAATGATACCGCCTTGTGGTGTTTTCGAGTAAGTGTTATTGTATGTCCATTTCTCCATATAGCCTGCATTTAAGAATTTGCGGATTAATCGCAGGAACCGTTCATCGGAGATGCGCTCTCTGAGGATATCAATCATAATGTTATGGTCAATATTGTCAAAGAAGCCTTTGATGTCGCCTTCAATAAACCATCGTGTTCCTTTGAATGTAGCCTTTATGTCTCTTAATGCAGTGTGGCAACTTCTATTGGGGTGGAATCCATGCGAGGTATCCTCAAAGTGTCTCTCGTAAATGGCTCGGACTACTACGGAAGCTCCGTTTCCATATCGGGTATTCAGTATCTTCATACATAGCCCCCGTTTCCATAGGCATCCCGCTTTAGGAAATCCCCGTTTAGTTTCGTAATGACTATTAGCGCGACAGACTGTCGGATGCGACTTTCGTTCTTTTCTCCGCTTATTGCGGTTGTGCCGTAACTATGTTCTATGCTCTCAAAGGCTACCTGACAAATGAGAGAGCCACGGTGTGACAATACAACTGCCTTTCGTCACAAGTCCAACATGCCTCACTGAACTATCGTTCAACCAGTATAGGCTTCATCCTCGTGTCTGTCTTTCTCCCCAGCGATGCACTCGCTCTTGGCAATTAGGGCGGCCATGCTGCAACCGACATGCGACACTCCCCATTGGGTTTCCCCGCCGGATAAGTCGGTTGGGAGTAGACTTAGAATCTAGTCTAGTCTCTTGCTAAAGAGACATTCATTACGCAACCTTTACGGGCACACGGTACGCATTCATTTTTTGATTACATAGAATCGGCAGCAACACTCCCTTGATGACACACTGAGGATTATTCTCATACTTCTTCAGAATCTGCAGCGGAATATCCCTCAAAGGGATATTACATATAATCTTGGTCTTCTGACGTTCTTTCCTGATCCACTTAACCCCGTTGGAATCTTCGACAATTTCTTCCTGCTTCAATTGCTTGACATCCGAAAATGTCAGCCCGGTGAAGCAACAAAAGATAAAAGTATCACGCACCTGGGTCAACCGGGATATTGCAATTTCTTTGCTGAGTATTCTCTGAATTTCAGAATCTTCAAAGAAATCACGGTCTACCGCCTCAAGCGTGAATTTATATTCAGCGAAAGGGTCTTTCTTCAACCATCCTTTTGTCAGGGAAAGAAGGATGATCTTTTTGAAAGTTCTTCAAATATTGCATCGAAGTATTATGGCAGCATTCTTTTTTAGTCAACAACCAAAACATATAGTCTTCCACAAACTGCTGAGACATTTCACTCAAGAGAAAATCTTTCTTGCGATAAGTTTCCCACACAAAATCCTGTGTATGCCTTTAATGTTGTCTCATAACGTTGCGCTGTTGCATCGGCCATGCTTATACCAACCAAACTTCCTGCATTTCTCATTATGTTCACGGAAAATATCAAATAAACTACGGTCAATAAAATCTCCCTTTCCAAGATAACGGGCTAAAACTTTCGAAGCAGTTACATTATCCCCTTCAATTTCCATATCACGTTGAATTTTGAGAACCCTCCCATAAATCGCATCAAGGTACAGGTTCAATTCCTTCTCCTCACGTTTTTTGTCCACGGCTCTGCCTTTATCGGCATCCCAAAGTTGAGGTAAAATCGTTTTCTTTATTGATGCATCCGCACGAACACCGTTCACAGCAATCCTCATCAGGATCGGCGCCTCACCATGCCGATTTAATTTCGTCCTACGAATGTAGAACAAGAGGCTAAAAATTGCTCTTTCCATCTTTCTTTAATTTTTAAGTTTCACATAGCAAAACAACTAAATCAGAGGCAATCTAACAGCGCACAAAACACTGAAAAACAACGAATTATAATCCTATTCGGTAGCAAAAAAAAATGCAGGGCAAAAAAGGACACCGAACAGTACACCGGAGGGATACATTATTCTTAGCTTTTCGTGTAAACTAAAACAAAAAAAATCCCTACAAGCATCTAGCTTACAGGGATTTGTTTCATTGTTCACTTTTCATGAGCGGAGAGACAGGGTAATGAACCTATCTCCTTATGTCGCTTTAATTCAACTCTTTATCAATACGTCAATGCCTTAGGGGGTACAATTTAGGTTTCAAAAAAGACGTTTGTTTGTCGTCCTTTGGCTGTTCATTGTCTGCCTAAAACTTCGGTTCAAAGATACAACACTGTTCCGATTCATGCAAATCTTTGAATATCAATGTTTAGCGTTTAGTACAAAGGTGCAAACTATATATATAGATATATACTTGCACCTTGCACTAAATTATATCTTGTCCTACCAGCAGTTTTCTTTCTTCAAGACTTACTGCTGATTTCAACGCCTTTTTAGCTCGTTCTTTCTTACGTTGGTAGTGTCTGTACTGTGGGTTCACTTCTTTACGGGCATTCCTATCAAATTTTGCTGCATACTCTGCCATGTACTTGTCCAATTTATCAAGATAGATATTGGCAAGTACTGGACTGATGATGCCACCTTGCGGTGTCCCGTTATATGTGTGAAAATATTCCCAATCTTCGATATATCCTACATTCAGGAATTTACGGATAAGCCGAATGAAACGGACATCATTGATGCGTTCTTCGAGGATTCCTATCATCACATCGTGATTGATGTTGTCAAAGAATCCCTTTATATCGCCCTCAATATACCATTTCACCCCACAGAATGATTTTTCAATCTGCTTAAGGGCGGTGTGACAGCTCCGTTTGGGACGGAAACCATGCGAAGTGTATTCAAAACTCTCCTCGTATATGGTTTCCAATACCATTTTAACCACCTCCTGCAATAACTTATCTTCCGTAGCAGGAATACCCAGAGGACGCATTTTCCCGTTTTTCTTGGGTATATATGTTCTCCTTGACGGTTTGGGCTGGTAGCTTTCATCTTTCAATGATGCTATCAGGTTTTCAATACGTTTGATGCTCATGCCGTCAATGGTCTTGCCGTCCGTCCCCTCCGTCATATTGCCTTGTTTGGGGGCAATCCGCTGGTAGGCAACGGCGTACATCTCCGTATTGAAAAGAATACGGTACAGACGCTCGTACTTGTAATTCAAGTCCTTGCTGTGTCGATTCAAACTGTTTAATACTTTTGCCGAATTTCTCATAATGTCTCTCACATCATTCATTAATTGTATTAAAAATCTCTGCTGTCCCCCTTCGCCATGTACAAGCCATTAACTTGCTCGGACTACTACGGGGACTCCGTTACCATGTCGGAATTTCGGGAACTGTTTCCCATAGCCTTTGCAGGCTCCGATTTAGGTAATCCCAGTTTACTATATCTTAACTGTTGGCACGACAAGTTGTCGGATATGACTTCCACCTTTTACCGTATATTACGGTTGCATTGCAACAAGTTCTTGCTCTTTCTACTCTACGACTGCAAAAAGAGTATTGCAGTGATGACGGTTCAGAACTATCCATACAACGGTAGTTCCCATAGTTACCTTACGTCACAGCCTGCTACAAAGACCGCTCAGATTATCATTCAACCAATTCGGGTTTTATCCTCATACTTGTCTTATCATCGCTATTCAGTCGCAGTTTGGTAACTAACTGACTTATAGTTGTCCCGACGTGCTACACTCCCTGCCGCCTTTCGTTGGACAGATAAGTCGGTGATGATAGGTCGTTTTCAAAGAACACTTGCCTAATCCTTGCCAAAGGGACGATTAAGATATAGCCTTGACTGGCGCACCATAGGAATAGAGAGGAAAGCCTTTCAAGGCTTCCTCCAACTGCGTTGTCATAAGTCTGCACATATCAATCCAAAATTATTTCGTCTTTATAAACATCTATTTCTGCACCACTGCTGAACTGAACCACGAAGCCATGTTCAGAAAGGGCTACGATAGTCCCCCGGTGGTAGCCACGCCAAGGAGTTATCAACTCACATTGTCTGCCGTATTCGGGAAAATCATATTCGTCCATAGTCCTGTCATTTAGAGTTTGGAAATTCGGGGTCAAAAATCAAGTCACACTCGATGAGCCGCTGGTAGGCTTCTGCAGAAAGCCGTGATGCCCACTCGTTGCGTTCATCATATCTTCCCTGCTGATAGTTGTATGCCAGCTGCTTCATGAAGTCGAGAAACACCTTGAACATCTGCTGTTGCAGGTAGCGGTGAGCTTTGGTCAATTCTCTGCCAGTCTGGTCAGGTGAAAACATGCTACCATTCACAAAGTTGGCGAACTCTTGGGCAAAAGCCTTGTCATGTTTGGAGATGGTCACTCCGGATAATTCGGGATAATCCATAGTCAAAACAATTTAGATGGTTGCGATTCCGATTCTTCTCCCTCTTGTGAAGCCCTTTAGAGCTTCTTGGTCGGGAAAACCGTTTTTCGTGCAGTTCCTCACTGCGGACACCAGGGAGAATAAGGCAAGTGTGAGGTCAGAGGACTTTCCGGAATACCCAATTTGGCACAAATTGTGAAAGGCTGCCGGAAAGTCCTCCGTCCGAAAGCGTCAGCGGCACTTGATGTTTCTCCAGTCCGCAGTACCTTTGCACGTATAAAACGGATCTGGCCAAGATGCTCCAACGGTTTTCAAGAATTTCCAGACCTTGACTTCAAGGGAAAAAGATTAATTCTACCAGGTTATCTCAGACAAATTCTTCATGTCAGTATGTGCAACCCCATATCCTGACCATCTTGAAGAAGCACAACGGCAACGGACTGGAGTTTCCACTTGTAACCAAAGCCAATCAGCCGAAATTTGCTTGGTGTCACACAGACACGGAGCAAACCGGATGACACATCTTTCAAAAAAGGTCGTCACTTCCGGCATCGCATGCAATACGATAAGTCGGAAGTGGGGACCAACATCTGTGAGCCAGCCGTATAAACCATTCGATGGCTCTACTTCCGCAAGCGTCAGCCTGCGTTCGGTAGAGCCATCGAGCAAATCACCGTTTGAAGACCAGCTTTCCAACCTCATTGACACTGTGAGAAACAGCAGAGTGGAGCGAAGTGAAACCCTGCTGCTTCTCTCTGTGGCAATGGACTGGAAATTCCATCAGTAGAAACAGCCTGTCAGACGGACTTTGCTTGGTGTCATAGTCACGGAGCAAAAACGGATGGTTACATCCCCCAAAACATTCACCTTATATCAAGATCCGTACTCTATCAAATTGGAAACAGATGAAAATTTATAGACTGGAACATTCAAAAAACGGCAAACCTACCATGCTACGCTCCAGCCAGCGTCAGGTTAGATTGCCGTTATGTAATCAATAGATTTCTTTAATTTCAAAAATATGTTTTTACAGCAAACAGGAACTGATCAATGAAAATCTGTTTGAACGATGCAATATTGTTCTGTTCATAGAACATCAGCATTGCTTTTTTATAGTCAATTGAATCTACACTGCGGAATGAGATAGGACAATAGCCGTATGCAATCAAAATTCCATTGCTTATGATGCGTGCCGTGCGTTTGTTGCCGTCAGTAAATGCCTGTATATAGGAAAGGAGCACAAGAGCCAGCAAAGCCTTTTCAAACACTTCACTCTTGCCGTTAATAAGCTGACAACTGTCTTCAAGGGCTTCCCTGATTTGAAATTCATTGTCGAGCGGTTGATAATTTGTTCCGGTTATACCGACACGCCGATGACGGATATGGCGTTCGACCCCCAACTCCTTAACAAGCAGCGCATGAATTTCCTCTATACGGCTTAACGATATTTCTTTCAGATAATCCGGTACGTCAAGGATAAAGTCAAGAGCATCCTTATGGTTGAGCAGCATCACAGCTTCCTCTTTGGTCTTTCCGTTAGCGGTCTGTTTTTCTTTTAACAGACGTTCCGTTTCAAGTAACGAATAAGTATTGCCTTCTATTTGCGAAGATTTCCATGACAGGTCTATACCCAACCTTTCCATCTCCTTGCGATATTCAATATCCGTCATTTCCGAAAGGTGCAAACGGAATTTTGATTGTGCTTCATGCAACAACCCCAGCTCATCGTCTGTAAACAAACATACATTCGGTAATATGTCACGTATCAGGTTAAAGTTAAAACTTTCCTGGACCGTGCGTTCATCAATGTCCTTGTCGAAATAAGTATCAAGATTGAGTGGCATGGTCACATGAGCTTGAGGAGTGAGTTTGTATTTGGTAGCCGGTCCTTTACCGACCACCTCGATATACCCTTTTTCCACACAGTCTGCAATGATACGCTTTAAGGTTCGTTCGCTTATCTCTGTTGTGACAGCATGGCCTATCTCCATACGTTTTGAAAGCGGATGATAGTGCAAATATTGTAATATTTCAGTTTCTATTGTCATATCTAAAATTCTTAATCGGGACAAATATACTGCTTTCTTGTAGAAAATCGGGTCAAATTGGCCTGATTTATGCCTTAAAAAACATTGTTTTGTCCCGATTCAAATTCAAATTATAATCATCAGCATAAGAATTGGAAAATATAAAGTCACTTGACCCATTATTATAAAAGTCACCTGACCCACCTTTATAACCGAAACTGATCCACTTGGATTATAACCAAAACTGACCCTACAGAATTACCATATTTCAGTCTTGTTTTTGTACTTTAAAAAGCATTTTACCCCGGTATTATTAACCGAATAAAAATTTTAAAGAATGAAAATAAGAATCAAGCACATACTGCGGTGTTTCCAGTCAGGAATGAGTATCCGTAGTATCAGTTCTTCCCTTCTGATTTCACGTAATACAGTAAAACGGTATGTCCGTATATACGAAGATATGGGTATAGAGCTGGAACGCCTATTGAAAATGGACGAGCATCATTTGTATGAACTTTTCAGTGCTGAGACAGACAACGAATCAGCAGGATCTGCAGAGTATATGTATCTTCAAGAACATATACCAGAGTACATTAAACGACTTAAATCCCGTGGAACAACAAGAAGGTCCTTGTATGAGGAATATCTGAAAAACCGTCCTCAAGGTTACAGTTACTGTTCATTTTGCTTATATATCAGACGTGAGAAGGAAGTAAAAATACCTGTTGGACGCATAGATCATATAGCGGGTGATCAGATGTATGTGGATTTTGCCGGTGACAAACTCTATATTTCAGACAGTAATACAGGGAATAAGATTCCCGTAGAAGTCTTTGCTGCGATACTTCCTTGCAGCCAGATTACTTATTACGAGGCTGTACCATCGCAAAAGAAAGAATATCTTATCCAGGCATGTGAAAATGCTTTCCATTATTTTGGAGGTGTTCCCAATGCCATAGTTCCCGACAACCTCAAATCTGCAGTAACAAAGCCCGGTGGAATAGAGCCTGTAATAAATGATGACTTTGCTGCATTTGCAGACCATTACGGATGTGTTGTCTTTCCGGCAAGAGTTCGCAAACCCAAAGACAAGGCTTTGGTTGAAAATGCCGTAAGACTGCTTTACAGGGAGGTCTACTCAAAGATGACAGGATTAAAATTCAATGATCTTGAAGCCTTGAACATAGAAATAATGAAACATACGGATGCATTGAACAGTCGAAAAATGTACAACCGCAGCTACAGCCGTAAGGAGCGTTTCCTGGAGGTAGAGAAAGACAGGCTGCATACATTACCGACTACAAGATTTATATCAAAAAGCCGAAAAACGGCAACTGTCATGAGAAACAGTTATGTATCGCTTAACAATCACTATTACAGTGTCCCTAAAGAGTATATCGGCGATACTGTAGAATTACTGTATGATGGGGACACAGTGGAGATATATCATAAATTCAGACATATAACGACACACCGCAGAGATGATACTCCTTTCACATATTCAGAAAAAACTTCCCATAAACTTCCCGGAGTACTACATGAATACAGAATCAGAATGGATGATGTATACCGAAAGGCACGTGAAATCGATCCGGTAATGGAAGAGTATATAAAGCTAGTGGCTGTTGCCAAAAAATATCCCGTTCAGGCCGTACGTTCAGCTGATGGTATATTATGTCTTGTCGAACGTTTCGGACACGACAGAGTGGTTCTTGCATGCCAGATAGCAATGGAATCATGCATGTTCGGATTCAACGAACTTGAAAGTCTTCTGGTAAACAGGGAAGATGAAAAGTTTCATGTACAAATGGAAGGGCTGGCTCCCGAACTTACCACTAAACACAGAAATCTCAGAGGTAAGGATTATTTTAACTCTAAAAACATAGAAAAAAATGACAAGTAATAATAAAACAAACAGAACTGTCGAAAAAAATATGGACAGAATAATGGAGTTACTCTCTAAATTACGTTTTTACGGTATGCTTGAAACATACAGAAATGACTGCAGGACAACATCCTCTGATGGTATGACAAACGATGAGTTCCTGAAATGGCTTCTTGAAAGCGAGTATGATTACAGACGTAATGTAAGCATTGAACGACTGATAAGGTCTGCAAACTTCAGATATAAGGCATATATGGAGAAAATAGACTATACAATAAAACGGAACCTTGACAGAAACCAGCTCGAGAGACTTGCTTCTCTTGATTTTATAAGAGACGGACAGAATATTTTTATCACAGGAAGCTCTGGAACAGGCAAAAGCTATATAGCTTCAGCAATAGGATATGAAGCATGCAAAAATGGAGTCAGGACCTTATACTCTAATGCGTCAAAGCTTATGGGACAGCTTAAACTTGCCAAAAACAAGGGGACTATTGACGCAGAGATGAAAAAAATTGAAAAGTGTTCACTTCTTATTCTTGACGATCTGTTTCTTATAGGACTGGATGCCAAGGAAAGGTCAATCCTTATGGAAATAATAGAAGACAGACACGGATTAAAATCAATCATAATAACATCACAACTTCCTGTTGAAAGTTGGTATGATGCAATTGGTGATCCTACGGTAGCTGATGCAATCCTGGACAGAATTGTACATACTGCACACAAAATTGAACTTACGGGAGATTCTGTAAGAAAGATTAATGCTAAAAAGAAGTAGTATCTACTGTAAAGAATTATAATTAAAACTGACCCGGGTTAAAATGCATTTTTCTCTACTTAATTCTAATATATTTTTGATGGGTCAAGTGGGAGTATAATAGTGGGTCAAGTGACTTTATATTTTCCACAGGTATCTGCAAAACGATTTCGGAATTACATTAACCATTTATATCGGAGAAACTAAACCAAACGCCCATGAAGAAGATAATTTATAAAAGTACAATAGAAGAGAGTGATTATAACCGTGTGAAAGACATAGACAGCGAGAATTATATAACCCCGGACGGGAAAACGGTACTGCCTAAATTAACACAGATGCCATTACGGGACCTCGCTATCTTAAGTTTCACCGATGAGAACGAACTGAAGAAATACTATACAGGCAATGAGGAGTACTTTTCATATTCCGTTGTAGAACTGATGCTCGGTACAAGGGTACAGGCCAGGAATTTAAGCACGCACAAGGTCAGCAGTTTTGAGGATGCATTGTATTTGCTTTATACCTATTCAGAGGAGATACCATAAGCGAACGCCCTCGAATACATATCCGTTCTTATTGCCGCTGACATATTAAATACAGAGGAAGATGATATCATAGAAGAAGCAAGAAGAGATTATGAGTTGTATTCAGATGAAGACAAAAACCTGTTTGTACTGGCCCGGTGGATTGGGAGTTGGTATCATGATGCTCTGACCGCTTTTTTTTTTTTGGGGGGGGGGTATCAAGTGTAATCTATATACAGACCGGGGAAACGGGAAAAGTTAAAATATTAATAGAAAGAGAATTAGAAGTATGAAGAAGAAAGTATTTGTGATGGGCAAGGTGTATGATTTGGGTACACTAGGAGTCAATGAAGTTGAAAAACTAGTTCAGGCGGATCTGGATAAGGTCTTTAATGCCAGTGGAGTCAAATTTAAGCTTAGAGAAGTATCGGGGAAAACATTGGAGTTGACATTTCTACGTAAGTACAGGACTGGTGAGATAGACTGGCTGAATTATGATCCGATGCAGATATATAACATTGATGCTAAATTATTACCGGGCATAGTTTTAATGGCTTCAGAGTTCCGGATTACTGAGGAGGCGTTCCGTATGGGTATCCATTCTTCATGCCGAAGAGAGATTTCATGAAGTGTTATAGAGATTCGGCTGTACTACTTGGGGCGGATCAGATTGAGAAAGTTAAGATCACAGCACAACCGGAGAAAGTAGTGATGAGATTGACTTTTTAAAGCAAGAGAGAAGATAGTTAGAGTCTGTCTTCTCTCTTGCAATCTTTATTCAAACACATTATCTATCTATTTATCTTTAATACCTCCCGCAATTGAAGAACAAATAATCAATAATGGAGTTTTTTTTAATAGCCATTCATTTTTAAATGCTCTTGAAGTTGACTCTTCGTGCCTTTAAAAGTCAAATTATGTAGTCTTTTTGTAATACCACCACCCACATCCGTGCTTACATCACAGTTGATAAAATTAAACACATTGTCAGCCGTATCTGAATAGCTAGAAAGTAAAAAACTACTGTTTGCAATGTTAATTATAATAGGAGTTGGTGTCCATATACTAAACATAGTACTTTGAAGTTGAAGATTATCTATATTTATTTCGTTTACTCCTTCCTCAAACCTGAAAAAAATATGTCCAGCTGAAACTCCGGAAGTTGGCTGATTCATGTTCCGAATATTCGCTATATCCACATGTTGATAAAAGGATATACTAAAAGGAAGTTTGTCACCTTGATCCACATTGACGTTTTTGATATGACCATTACGATGAGTATAGCCTATATCCCAACGACCAATCATATTGTTATTTCTCGACGAATATACTTCACTGATATTCAACGTCTCTATTTCGTTATAAGAAACGGTAAATTCATCGTACACATGGCTAAGGTTCAATTGACCAATAGCAGTATTTAAGCCACCTTCCAGATATCCCCTAAAGTTTTGGTCCGCTCCAGTATAATCCAATTTATCCACGCTAATGTTCCTATCAGATAAATAACCACCTATATTAACTTTGCTATAAGTAGATCGAGAAATATCAATATGCCCTATGTTTCCATTCTCCCTGGTATCAATTGTCAAAAATTCCGGACTACTATTGCTTACACCTGATTTGCGACCACAAGAATTTATGGATAGCGTTTCGCCTTGACCTGGAAGTGTAAGTTCCGACAAACCTTCACAACGCTCCAAAGTCAACGATTGGATAGGATTATTTTCTAAGGACATGCTAGCAATAAAGTTACTATTACGTAACATGACATTTCCACTCAAGTTATTATTGTCCAATCTCAAGTCATACAGTTCTTCTTTTTCAGAAGAAGGAGAAAATCCGTACCACCACAACAGTTCGGAATCTTCTAACCAATTCGTGTGATTGTACCATCCACTTCCGTTGGCACTTTTATAAAAGTCTTGTAACACTGTCAAAACAGAAGGATCTAAGTCTGTACCCTCCGTAATGAAATATCGTGTTGTTCCCCAAAAGTCTTTACCATCCACATGCAAATAAGCGCGGTAATCATACTCTGTATTGGGGCTCAGTCCAACAACATTGCAAATAAAATAACCATTGGAATTATAACCGTTGGCAGGAATTTCTGTCCAATTCCGACTATTACGATCTTTATATGCAATACCATACTCGCAGGGCGTGGATTCTTCTATACCTTGAACGATTCCCGCAAGAAGAACTGAGGAAGATGTCAAATTGCTGATTCCTTCCGTAGTCACTCCATAAGCTGCCGCTTCCTTTTCCGTGCGGAACGAGCGTATGGTACCATAACACACCTGCCCATTAACCCGCAGATAAGCACGATAAGAATAGCCTGTGTTGGAAATCAATCCACTAATCCTACAACTAAATGTACCTCCGCCTTTCTCTGACGACGGAGCATCCACCCATTCTAAAGTACCTTCTTTCCGATAACTTATACCATATTCACAAGGTATAGTGGAGTTGATACCTTCCACTATACCTGAAAGAGTTGCTGATTAAGTACTAATATTGCTACTCCCACCTGTCTGAACATTCACCTTTAATTCGGCCTCACTGCAAGGGGTAGCAAGTAATTCGATATCTCTGAAAAGTTCAACAATGGGATAAATGACATATTTCTTTCCTAAAGCCACGTTAGTAAAAGTATGCGATATTTGAAGTGGGTGGATACCATCGTAAGGCACACTATACCAAGCCACATCTACCAATTTATTGTCTTGATACATAGCAAATCCCACACGCCTCTGTCCGAAACACACATTACTGATATTAGCCGTAGTAGAAATGCTGCCAGTTTTAGCGTTCACATTAACATTCATATCTTCAAACAATGGAATCACACCAAAACTCATGGGGGAAAGAAATTCATACACTTTGCCAACAGAGCCTCCAATTTCAAGGGGACCTTTGCTAGCCTCGGCTATAAACGAGCATCCAACATAAGGTGTAGCAGTCAATTGGTTAACATCTTTCAATCTATCGTACAGTGTTGTGATTGGAGGAGACATAATGCCAAGCTTAGTTGCATCGAGCCCCATGTTTATATCTCCCTTCAAACCAAATTCGCCTTCAATACCTGCTTTAGCAAGTTCTTTAGTAAGAACAGAAATTCCGAATTCTAAGCACACACCCATTTTAATGGATACATCTCCCGCAAAAGAAAGAATCGGATCGTCCTTCCCTTTATGAACAAATTTTATTTGATTGGGAATATTAGAAACACTATTGGAATGATATTCCAAATGAAGTGCGCTATTAACGTAATGTGTTTGTTCACAGCTTCCACTAATTGAGCCTGCCAACTCAACAAATACACCTGTTTCAAAATATAAATTAAGAAGTTTGCCTGTGTATGGAATAGGAACTTCCCTTTTAGGACCCTTTTTAAGTTTGGCTTTTCCTTCCATAGAAGCCTTAAAATAAGGTGTTAGGGCATGTTCTCCTGTCATTGTCAAATTCAGATGTATGCCATCATTCACAATCAATGATACTCGAGCATACATTTTGGAAGTGACACCACAACCGATAGTTTGACTGTACTCCTCTTTATATGGTCCAGACTTTAATTCTAAGTCTTTAACCGTCAAATGAACATCCACAGGAGGTATAGTAAATTGCTCACTGCGAGGAGGCCATATTTCATACCCCCGTGACATGATCCGGTCATTATCTAACCCCTCATCCGATGTTTGCATTTCAAACGTGCCATCATAATAATAAGACTCGAAGATGTCCGTTAACGAAGGAAGTTCGCATTCTATTTGATACTTCCCCTTTACTTTATTGACTGAAAGAACCTTACCGACAAAGCCGGTTGGAAACAGATTCTCCATTTCAAGCGTCACTAATTTATCTCCTACTTTTGGCAAAAGGCTGAAAGGAATATTCTCATTAAAAGTTAACACTAAACCATCACATCCTGTTAGATACGAAGCCAAACTTTCTTCTAAGTAGATCACATCGGGCTGAAAGACCGTTTCTGGTTTATAAAAACTTACACTGTCTATTTCGTTAACCGGTATACGAAAAACGCTGTCTGCTGTATGAATTAATTGCACAAACTCAACAGTTGGGGAATCTGTTTCCGAAGGCACTCGAGCATAAGTTATGCTGTCACAATCGGCATAAAAGAAACTGTTTACATTACCGTCGTGTCGATACACATGAAAAGCATGCTGAGCTTTTACGGTCACGCAAAAACTTATAATTAACAGGCAAAAAGCACAAAGGCGCATTCCGAAATTGTATTGTTTCATATTATGAGGATTAGCAGGGAAAAATGACTTATTCATAGGTGAAACGTGAAATTGTTTGCAAATCATACTTAACCTCTTGAATGCTAGTCTTTACAACTAATTGAGCATCAACAAAGCTTAGTTGTGGATTTTTGTATAAGGGATATGCCACATGAGTACCATCTTTGAAATAAATAATTAATTGAGTTTCTTTTATCTGTTCGGGAGTTTCCGGACTAGGATCATCATGCCCGGTCTGCGGAGTTTCATCGCTACATGAAAACAAACACAAAGATACAAAGAAAAAAAATACGGTTAAAATCCTATTAAGATACATATTCAATAAAAGTCATATGGAAACTGCCCAGTTCCAATGCAGTTTATTCAACATAAAAGCGTGGAATGCAATGCTATATCTTCAATGGCGTCCTAAGAAAAACTGTAATACAAATATAGTAATAGAGAGCATATTACAGCATAAAAATCATTACATTTTCCTTGTACTACGTTGAAAATTTCCCTATTTTTCATCGACAAGATAAGCATAACGCTTCTTTTCTAAATGTATTGTGGAAAGACTTGTATCTATCCGAATGCAAAAATAAAAAAAATCTTATTACAGTAAAAATATTAATGACCAAGTTTACTGAAAAGTGATTAAATTTGTTATTATAAAGCATTAATTGAAGCACACAACAGAAAAGAAATATCAACTCTATATTTCTATCAGTCACACAAATTACTAGTTCTGCTAAATTTACATATTGATTCGTGAGAATATGATCGGCTTTCTCACCAAACAAAATCTGAGGAGTATTATTTAATATATTTTATACTTCTATTTTTGGCAAACTTGAAACTTTGCAATATTATTGCAAATACATTTTATTTATATTTAATAATCATTTTATAATCATGTTTTTTTTCAACAAAATTATCCCTGTCATTGTCAGCATGAGTTTATGTCTGGGCTTTATAGCTTGTGATGATAATGATGAAAATGATGACAGTGTAAATACTTCTATTGTAGTAAACCCAGCGAAAGTTTTTACAGGCGGACTCCCAAAATCTGTTTCAGGCATGTCTATTTCTCAGAATAAAGATGGACTGGTAACAAGCATTACAACTGATGAGGGCGAAAAGGCCGTCTTCGAATATTTTCCTGGTACACGAGCGGAGGCTTCAATAAATTCAGCCAGAATAACAGTGACGGACGAAGACGGCGATATTACCGAACTAAACTTACAGCTCAACAGTGATGGCTATGTGGAATTCTGCAACTCAATAGACCATGCCGGTACTCCTGATGCCAATGAGTTTACTTGGAAGATGAAATACGATGCCGACAGTCATCTGATTGAAATGAGACGTTCTGAAGGCGGTGGAGAAATAACGAACATCACGTATAAGGATGGAGATGTAATAAAGACATCCACGCGTTATACGACTGATAGTGATATCAATGGTGATGGAGTTATTGACAGTAATGACGAGTGGAAATATCAAGCCACCATCGACTATGTAACAACCGGAGTAACCGTTCCCATTAAAAATAAGGGCTGTCTGATGATGTTTGACGAACTGTTGGATGTGGACATGGACGAGATGATATATGCCTACTATGGAGGAATGCTAGGTAAAGCAACCAAACATCTGCCTTTGGCTGGACATTATACATACGATAACAGCGGAAACACTACCGAACAGAATTTTTCATGGACATTGAATGACAATGGTTATCCAACGGAATTACTTATCGGTTCAGAGGAAGAGAATGAAAGATATACTTTTGCCTGGTAGTGTGATATATCGGGGAATTTGTATATATGCTTTGTCTATTATTTAATAGCAGGTATAATATTTTTGCAGTGTAAATGTCGATTCTGTTCGGGAGAATATGAGAGGCATTTTGCTTTCATTAAAATAATCCATTATATTTGTTACGACGCATACATAACTATTATTATTTTATTAACCCGTTGGCGGAATTAGATTGATAAAAGATTTATGTATAAAAAGTTGTGCATATTATTGATATTAGATAAATTAAAGGTGACCAAACTTTTAATAGACAAATATCGTATGCACAACCTATATGCAATATTCGCAAAATTACTGAACATATGCAAGCAAGTAGCCGGTAATTTAGTCAATGAATCAGGCAATGTGCCAAGAAGAGGAGTAGTTCCCAGATTCTCAGACCTTGAAATAGTGGCATTGAATATAACATCAGAAGCTGTTGGTATTGACAGTGAGTCATTGTTGTTTGCAAAGTTGCAGGAATATAAGATTGAGATCCCCAATCTTATATCCCGTAGGCAATACAATGACAGACGTAAAATCACTTCCTCCCTATGCAATACAATCCTGAAAAGAATAGCCGCAGAAATGGATGGAGGCGAAGATTGTTTCTGCATTGGCTCGAAGCCAATAGAAGTATGCCGTTTTTCCCGTTCCAAGCGTTGCGGTATGGGGAAGAAGAATTTTAAGAAAGCACCGTCAATCGGATATTGTGCATCACAAGGAGTGTATTATTACGGATATAAACCCCACACGGTCTGTGGATTAAGTGGAGTTATCCATTCCTTTGACCTCACCAAGGCAAGTGTGCATGACATTCATTACCTGAAGGATGTGAAGGTGGACTATAGTAATTGTACTGTCATAGGAGACAGAGGATATATAAGTGCTCAGGTACAATTAGAACTGCTTGAAACGGCCAATATCAGATTGGAAGTACCATACAGAACTAACCAAAAAGAATGGAAGCCGACATTTCCAGCTCTTACCAAAGCGAGAAAAAGAATTGAAACTCTATTCTCGCAATTGTGTGACCAGTTTATGATTATAAGGAATTATGCGAAAGATACAGACGGATTGTTTGCCCGGATTGTCGGGAAGATTAGCGCACTTACAATCCTGCAATATATTAACAATAAAAATGAGAGACCCATTAGTAGAGTTAAATATGCGCTAATTTAATTCCGCCAACGGGTATTTTATTAATTAATAAACAACAAGTATGGATAAACACATTATCGGCGAAAACGCCGGGATTTTATGGCGTTTCCTAAGTACGGACGCACACAAAAGGTGGTTACTGACAGAAGTTAAAAAAGGTACTGGATTGGACGATATGGAATTAGCCAGTGCAATCGGATGGTTGGCACGTGAAGATAAAATCCAATTTGAATTACAACATTTAAATGGAAAAGATAAAACAGCATATGTATATCTTATGCTAAACGTGTATTTCTAACAACAAGCCTCTGGCGATAGCTCGCTGGGGGCTTTCTAACCTTTGCACATATAAAACTATATCGGAGTATTACACTACAAAAACAAGCTGCCGGTTATTACAAAATAATATTGTGTGTCTGGTTGATTGGTATGGTTCTTCCATAATGCGGACAAATCCTAGCAACAAAATGTTAAAATTAAATATATTATAAATATTAATATAATATATTTATAATAAGTGCATTACGAAATTTGAAACCTCAATTATTTATATTTAAAAACATACAATTTGCATATAAATGAGGCGGGATTAAGAAAACAGAAGTGTCAAAATACCAATTCAGAAATAAAAAATAATGTAACTTCTTTAGTCTTATTTTCATCTATTCACCACATAGCAAAAGTAGCAAAATATGCTGGCAAAAAGCTATTTTATTTTCTTTTTGCCAGCACCACCCTTCTTGTTGGTAATATAAAATCTTGGCAATATAGAGATTGTACGTGTTTTCGTAAACTTAGGTTCGGTTTTGACTATTACATATCATAATTTTAGTTTTCGGCAAAAGAGATGCTTTTCCACGCATGGCCTTTCCATTCTTCCCTTTGCCAGAATTCATTCCAAGTCTCCCCCTTTTTGTTAGCATTCAGCGTAAAGTCTACGTTCTTGGCTATTGAGTCGGCAGAACCGAAAGTCGTGTTTTGGACACTAATCCCTCCCTCTGCCAGCAGATAGAGTTGGGAGAGAGCTTCACAACTTGTAAATACGTCGCGACCGAAATAAGTAGCTTTCGGAAGCCGGACACTAACCAGCGAACTACAATTCATCAGAGCCGACAAGCCGATTTCAGTAGCTTCCGGAAGTTCTATCTCCTTCAATGCTTTACAACCACTAAAAGCCATATCGCCCAGCGTTGTCACTTCAGGCAAATACACTTTCTCCAGCTTCGAGCAGTAGTTAAAGGTGCCGCCTATCCGTGAGGTGGCATCTTCGTCTGCAATCTCCCCTATCGTTGTTACTTTCGGAAGGTTTACTTCCGTCAACTGTTTGCACGTTGAGAAAGCAGAGCCTCCCACCGTTGTCACATTGGGTAAATCGACTTTTGTCAAGGAAGTGTACGAAAAACCACTATTGCCTATTTCTGTAAGTTCAGGCATATTTACCTTTGTGAGTTGGGAACAAGACGAAAAAGCAACGACACCAACTTTCTGCACGCCCCGCATTTCTACTTCCGTTAAACTACTACAGCCGGAGAATGCGCCTTGGTCTACTACCTGCACGCCCGGTGCTATTACCGACTTCAGGCCGGTACACTTGTAGAAAGCATACCCCCCTATGGCTTGCACCTCTTTCGGAAGCACGACCTTTTGGATGCCCGTGAAGTCGGGGCCTTCGTAAGTATAGAATGCATTCGCATCAACGCTGGCTAACCCGTCCTCATTCACTGGCCAGTCCGTCACGCCGGAAAAATCAATCACTTCCGCCTTGATGCCATTGAATATATTGGTCGTCCATCGTCCCACTCCCGAATAGTCGCCGACAAGCACGAAACGGGTGACACCTTCCTGGGCGGCTTTGCTGACAGCCTCGGCCAATTCTTCCTGCGAACCTCCCCCCAGTTGCACGGTGGCTTGTCCATCCTCCACTTCGACTATCGAAATCTCTACGGTCACTTCGCAGGTGGCAGTCTTTTCGCCCGCTGTGGCTGTAATGATAGCGTTGCCTTGGCCGACAGCAGTCACCAGACCTTCCGATGAGACAGTGGCAACAGCCTCGTCCGATGAACTCCAAACCGCTTCACCGGCACCTTCGGGAGCAACCGTAGCCGTGAGTTGGACCGTTTCGCCGACTTTGGTCATTGTCAAGGTAGCGGGCGATACCGTTACGGACTGTACCTCCCATGTTACCGTCACTTGGCACGTGGCACTCTTGCCGCCTGCCGTGGCTGTGACGGTAGCGGTGCCCCTATTCACTCCTGTCACCAATCCATTTTCTGATACAGTTGCCACTTGTGTGTCCGAGGAACTCCATGATACCTTTTTCTCCGTAGCTTCTTTGGGAGTTACTTCTGCTTGCAGTTGATAGGTCTTGTCACGTTCCAAACTGATACTTAAAGGTGAAATACTGATACTTTCCACCGTTACTATAGACGGTTCACTCTCATTGTCCGAGCATGCAGTCAGTGTAAAGGCTGCCAGTAGTCCGAACATGTACATCATTTTTGCTTTCATATTCATACTACTTAATACTACATGATTTCGCAATCCCTTGAAATCAACAATTTAAATATAAGAATACGTGGGATGCCTATGCTACATTCTAAATTGGAGGTCGTAGGAATAACCTTTACACACGAATGCAGTAATAGCAGCCCACGCTATATGCGTGAGAACCACTATGCCATCCTTGTGTGTAATTGTGAAATTTCCTATGTTTCCAATTCACAAGATAAGCATAACGCTTCTTCAAATTCTAATATGTCTTGGAGGGAGTTGCTCTCTCCAAATGCAAAAATATGAAAGACAAAGCAACATTATCATATTTTCACGTTTTTTTGTTGACATATTTAATCAATATTTCATAAAACAGAAAAAACATCTTATTACAGTAAAAATATTAATGACCAAGTTTACTGAAAAGTGATTAAATTTGTTATTATAAAGCATTAATTGAAGCACACAACAGAAAAGAAATATCAACTCTATATTTCTATCAGTCACACAAATTACTAGTTCTGCTAAATTTACATATTGATTCGTGAGAATATGATCGGCTTTCTCACCAAACAAAATCTGAGGAGTATTATTTAATATAATTTATACTTCTATTTTTGGCAAACTTGAAACTTTGCAATATTAGAAGCTGTTTAAAATTAGTAGAAAAATAATGTTATATGAATATATAATAAATTGAATATCAGTTGGTTAATCGAAATATATTTCATAACTTTATGAGTATCAATCAATTAAGGTCATGGAACAATACTCAACCAACCTTACTGATAAACAGTGGCAAGTTATTGAAAAAATCATCAATCCGCAAGAAAGAAAGCGAAAATATTCTCTCAGAAACATCATGAATGCGATTCTATATCTTCTCAAGACAGGCTGTCAGTGGCGCATGATTCCAAAGGACTTTGCACCTTGGGAGAGTGTATACTACTACTTCAGCAAATGGAAGAACGAAGGTGTTATTGAAGACCTTTTGGATAACATCCGTTCACAAGTTCGCACAAAGTCCGGTCGTGAGAAGAGCCCCAGTCTTGGCATCATTGATTCCCGTAGTGTCAAGACATCTCACCATGTGGATTCTGACAGAGGGCTTGATGGAAACAAGAAGATTAAGGGCAGAAAACAGCATATTATAGTTGATACTCAGGGCAATCTGATGGCTATAGCCGTACATGAAGCCAATGTCCATGACAGCAAGGGAGCACCGGAGGTTATTGAAAAACTGTCTTACAAATTCCCTCGTCTCGCCAAAATCCTTGCGGATGGTGGCTATAGAGGAAACCTCGCTGATTGGGTACTTGATAAGTTCGGATGGGAGCTGGTAGTTGTCCTCAGTTCAGATGAATGCCCGTCCAAATTCAAGGTAATCCCCAAGCGGTGGATAGTTGAAAGGTCATTCGCGTGGCTGGAAAACTTCAGAAGACTCACTATTGACTATGAGTATCATGCCGACACTGCCGAAACAATGGTTCAACTTGCTTTCTGTAAAATCATGTTTAACAAAATTATTGGATAATTTTTAAACAGTTTCTTATTATAATTACATTTTATTTATATTTAACAATCATTTTATAACCATAATTTTTTTAACAAAATCACCCCTATCATTGTCAGCATGAGTTTATGTCTGGGCTTTATAGCTTGTGATGATAATGATGAAAATGATGACAGTGTAAATACTTCTATTGTAGTAAACCCAGCGAAAGTTTTTACAGGCGGACTCCCAAAATCTGTTTCAGGCATGTCTATTTCTCAGAATAAAGATGGACTGGTAACAAGCATTACAACTGATGAGGGCGAAAAGGCCGTCTTCGAATATTTTCCTGGTACACGAGCGGAGGCTTCAATAAATTCAGCCAGAATAACAGTGACGGACGAAAACGGTGATATGACTGAACTGAACTTGCAGCTCAACAGTGATGGCTATGTAAAATACTGCAAATCAATAGACCACGCTGGTATTCCCGACACCGATGAGTTTACTTGGGAGATGGAATACGATACCGAGGGACATTTAATTGAAATGAGATGTTCCGAAAGCGATGGTGAGTTAACGAAGATTACTTATAAGGATGGTAATGTCGTGGCTACTTCCACCCAATCTTTTTTGGATTATGATGGCGAGGATATAAATGGCGATGGGAAAATTGATAATAACTACATATGGCCTGACACTGAAATCTACTATACAACAGATGAGATTACAACTCCTATAGAAAACAAGGGATGTCTGATGCTGTTTGACGAACTACTGGATGTGGATATGGACGAGATGATATATGCTTACTATGGAGGTATGCTGCTCGGTACGGCTACAAAGCATCTGCCGCTTAGGATGCATGCTCCCTATGCACATGACTCACAGGGATTTTATTTTAGTGACTATGATTTTAAATGGACGTTAAATTCCAATGGTTACCCAACGGAGTTGATAGTGAAAAGACCTGGAGAAGGAACGTGGGAAGACAGATATTCATTTGCCTGGTAAAACTTGACCAACCTGCTAATTTTTGCTCTTGGTAAATATTTATAAGGAGAGAGGCTAAAGCATGTACAACCGTCTACAATAGCAGGTACCCCCTTTTTGAGCGTACAAGATTTTATGTGCTATAAAAAGATACAATTTACACATACATCATTGATATACAGTAGCATACAAAATCAAGCAAAAGCAATTGTGGCCAAAGCTATAGTCCGATTAGGACCAAATGGGCCAAGTTTATTTTATTTTTAATTCGTCCCAGTTTTAATGGGACACTAGTGATCTGATATGTTACATTAAAGACGGAAGGGTGTACATCGTAATTCACATTGTCTCATTGAATATTGTTTATTTTTTGGAAAAGAAAAACTATCTTCATTGTTCCAAAGACAGTGCTCTCATTTCTAAAAAAGGGCTATATCTTCACAGACATGCCCTCTAAATGTTGTTAAACTTTAATTACTCCTCTCTTAAAATAGAAGAGGTTATAGAATTTATTTTGAGAATTTTATATTGTCAAATGAGGTGCCAAAACATCTTGAATATGGAAACTACTCTTTTCACATAGCTGTAGTAGGGATAATTTTTCAAGAAAAGAGTTTTTGACTCCCTCTACGGATAACGTTCGTTATTACTAAAGAACTTTGAGACCTTCCTAAAAGTCTCGAACTTCATTTTCTATTTCTTCGGGAACCTTATCGCAGCGTTCAAATTTTTGTACATCTGATGAAATATCTTTTATAGTCCAAATCATGGAAGTGGGCAAAAGATCGGTTATGATATAGGAATTGGCCCATTCACCATTGCCGAAATCATAGTCCCCACTAATGATATAGCCTAAATTCTTTTCTTTTTCAATCTCAAAACTACCCGTTTTGAGACTGGGGTACATACTGTCAAACTTATCATACATTTTATAAGTCTTATTCTTACGGTTGAATGTAATGTAGCAGTAACTGCCTGCTTGCAGGGGAGCGCCGTTCCATTCCACCAATTTCCAAGTCCCGTCCAGATTAGCAGCTGTAACGTTCAATGTAGACAGTACTTCCTCATCATCGTCACAGCCTGCGAAACAGAAAAGCGTCAAGAAAAGTGTCATTATTCTGAATAAGGGTTTCATATTTCTTGTTTTTATTTTTTAGTTTTTAATAATTACTTCAATTGTTTTTTCCGAAGGTTTGCCTATCACACCATCTATAATGAGAGAAAGATGTTTCTCCTCAGTATGGAAACTGGGCAATTTTTCCTTATCAAGTGTAATCACAAGATCACCTTCCTGCCCGGGAGCAAGTACTGCAGGTTCGGTATGGAATTTTAGGCATGAAGGCAGCAGTAACGCATTCAGTTTGAGTGGGTGATCTCCACTATTGGCACATGCTATGCGTTCAATGGTCGTCTTTCCTGCTTTACTGAATGACACCTGCTTGCGGGCAAGTCGTAGATGTCCCATATTTTGAGGCAGGTGATTCCATTCATCAGACGCACTGACATAGCCACATAGTGACAATCGTGCCACAGGTGAAAAATCAGACAGATTGGTATATACCAATGCTTCTGCATCAACTGTGCCTGGTCTGTTCCTGGGATGAAAAGTCAGGCTAATAATACTTTCCTCATTGGGTGCCAATGGCTTTTTGCAGAATCCGGCAACAGTACAACCGCACGTAGTGGTAACTTTGTTCAACGTAATGGTTTGCTGACTTACATTCTGAAAATGGAAGTATACGGTTTTGGGTTGACTTTGTTCATTTATGGTACCTACTGACAGGCGGCACGTATCAAAATGAAGAAATTCCCCGGCTTGCTCCAACAAAACAGGATGTACCTTGGCTTCTATCTCTTCACGGGACATTAACCGCCATTCCTGCGCTTTTATTACAGGAATGGAACCGGTTAATCCGCCCACAAAGACTGTCAGTATCATCAATTGTCGCTTCTTCATGTCCATTTAATCTCTCAATTATAACCAGCCACTACCACCAGCATTTTTACGAACAGTAACCGTTATTGTCTGTGATTTACTGCCAGCCTGGATAGTCACAGTCGTACTACCGTCTGCAATGCCATTTATAGACAGTATCGTCTTGTCTACACTTATAGTTGCAATATTTTCATTGGCAACGGTACAACTGTAACTCAGGCTTTCTCCATCTATAAAATAACGAGCCAGATCAATAGATGTACTTTTCCCCGTTGCCAGATATACATTTGGTACAATCATGTCTGAACCGTGATTACCAATAGCCTTGAGCAATGCACCGGCATCTACCAGCCTACCCATTTTCCCTTTACGTTCTATCAGATTCATCAAAGTTGGAGGGGCGCCAAAAGTCGTGTGATTGTAATAATACAGTTTTTCTACTTTTTCATCATATGTCTGATAGAAATCGTCTCTGGCTGTAATTTTCATCAGTTCTATGAATTCTTCGGCCTTGAAGTGGCGACGTTGCTTCACAGCATAGGACAGTCCCAAGGCCGCTACCCCTGATACATGCGGACAAGCCATAGACGTACCTTCCATATAGGCATAAGCATACTGACCGTTTTTAATAGCAGTGGAGAGTATCAGACCTTGTGTTTTCCCTTCCCAGGCAAACTCGTCATCTGCTACTCCAGGCGTTCCGTAATAATCGCCGTCACCGCCCGGTGCGCAAAGTGTAATTTCTGCACCATAGTTGGTATAGCTAGACGGAGTATAGTCGGCAGCGATGGCACTGACAGAAATACATTTGGAATAGCCTGCAGGAAATGAAGAAGAAGGCGCATATTCGTTACCTGATGCAAAGATAGCCAAACCACCGTCTATCACACCGTTGGGCGAGCCAGCATTGTGGATGAAGTAATCCAGTGCTTCTTTTTCCAGGGGATATTGGTTTTCCCAATCCTGTTCATTTTTCGGTCCCGGTACATATCCCAGTGCTTCGTTGGCATCCGGAGAGTTGTACCCCCAGCTACATTGCAGAACCACCGCACCGTTGTCGGCAGCATATTTAATGGCTTTCGCTTCAGCAGCCAAGGTGGCACCATACTGACCATCAAACAGCTGACAAGTCATGATTTTCACACCGCTTCCGGTATTACCGTCACCACCGGCAATACCGCTCACTCCTATACTATTGCCATTTTCAGCAGCAATAGTTCCGGCTACGTGAGTTCCGTGACCGGTGTCATCAGCTGATGTCCAGCTGATGACACCCGTATTCTTCACAAAGTTGTAACCGTAACGGTCACCTTTGTAGCCGTTTCCGTCTTTGTCTTCAGTAGAACCGATTTCTTCGGCTTCATTGGTCCACATATTGGCAATCAAATCCGGGTGACTCCACATCACACCTTCATCGAGTACTGCTACAATGATAGATGGGTCTCCTTTACACAGTTCCCAGGCTTCGCCGCAATTTACGTCTGCACCGGCAATAGCTTCGGCACGGTCTTTTTTCACGAAGTCGTAGTTACCCGCGTTCCGGTAATGCCATTGGTGTTTCAATCCCGGGTCGTTGAAGGTCAGTCCTTCGCTGGTACGAGTCACATGTTGCAAGTCACTGGCCGAGAGATACAACGTTTTTTTCTTCGGGTCGTAAGCACGTTGGAGGGTAGGATTACTTTGAATTTTGGAAATTTCCCCCAACTTTCTGAGCTGTCGGGCAGCTTCTTTCAAGTCAGCGTCTTTGTCAAAGCGAACGATATACCACAGGTGCATACCTGCTTCGCGGGTACGTTTTTCTGTTTTGGGATCTACCGGAAATACTCTTTCAAAGTGATAGGCACCCAGGATGTTGAGCACCTCATCGGTAGAAGGAATACCCGAGCGGGTGGCTACCCCGCCAACACGCGTCAGCGTTTGGTCCAGGATATCACTCATTTCAGGGACGAACTTGATGAGCAGTTCGCCGTCTGCTGCTCCCATCGGAATTTCAATTTCAGGAGCCTGCGGAGTTGCGCTATCGGCCCCCCATTCGTTGTCCTGGCAAGAAACAGCCGTCAGGGCATATGCAAGTGCATAGATATATACTTTCTTCATAGGTTACTTCTTTTGTTCTTCTGGTTTTATTGTTTCGTCTTCACCTTCCACTTCATATTTCTCTCTGTATTTAGGATAAGCATCGAAGTAATATTCAAAGTTGGTCGGTTCATCGCTGAATTTCACCGGTGTTCCCTTAGAGTCGATTCCCATTTCCTGCTGGTTGAAAATCAGTACTTCGGGGAACCAATCTAACAGGTGCGGATGGTAGCGCAACCAATTGGGTATTTTGCCGGTAAAGAAGTTCAGGTTCAGTGTCAGTCTCTTCATGTTCGGCAGAATCTTTGGAATGTTTTTGCCGTCATTCAACAGATAGTTCAACGTATCTCCGTATTGTTTCAGATCATCTGCCTGCCAGCCTGGTCTGCCTTCGTAAGTAGGCAGAGTACCTTCCAAATAATTATAAGAAAGTACCAGTTCTTCCAGATTATCCCACAAGAATAGTTGGTCTATTTCTGTTGGATCCTCGTTCATGTTAATATGGAAGCCCAGTTCTGTATCTTTGTTATATTGAGAATCTTTCAGATTGCTTACTGTCCAACGGCGGTTACCGCTCAATATCAGACTTTTCAGCTTGGGAAAGTTTTCTTGAGTCAATACAGCGGGTACACCGGTGAAGTTGTTGGCACTCAAGTCCAGACTTTCCAGTGAATTTCCCAGTCTATAAAAATCTTCAGGCAATGACACCAGACCATAACCGCCAATCTGCAGGTTCTTCAAGTATTCGAGTTCGCAAATATGATTTTCCAGATCGATGTTCAGCAGCATGGTGTTGGCATTACCGTATACTTGGAATGTTTCCAGATACTTCAGGTATCTCACTTCTTGCGGAAGAGATTCTTTGATGGTAACGGTACCGAAGTTCACTGAACGAACGCGGTCTACAGCTTCCGGCCCCGGCAGTCCCTTGTCTGTCCGTTTCCATAAGGTCACGTTATCCCAATACATCATATTTTCGCTGGAATTGATAGTGATATCCGAAGCCAGACGTTCGTGGATGGTTAGGACAGCCAGTGAGTCTCCGGCACGGTCGTCAGTAATTACCGGCGAAGCAGCCTGAGTTACCAGAATCGGAGTAATCGCTACCTCATCGGCTGATTTTCCGTCCTGCTCCATAGGAATGAAGTTAATTTTAGCCTGACGCTCTATCCATTCCGGGTTCATCTTCCAGTCAAAGCGTACCTTGTAGGTTTGAGGGCGGGCGCTTTCCAAATTAAATACCGGTTCATTCTTCTTTTCCAGAGAAATCCAGTTTTCCAGTTTCACACCTCCTTCTGTTGTAGTGAGCCATTCGTAGTCAATCTTAAAAGAAACATTGGCAGTGATGATAGCTTCAAAATATCGCTTGGCATACACGTCTGAAGCTTTAAGGCTAACTTCCGTCTCTTTAACGTGAATCATTTTGCCATAACCCAACTGGGTTACTGTGATTACCTTGGGAGCTTGTCCTTTCGGTATGAAGCGGATTTCTGCTTCACGCACTTCGTTCTTCAGAGCCTCGTCAATGGTGATGACACACTCTGTGTTGCCGAAACCGTTGGCCGGCGAAATGTTCAGCCACGGTTCGGATGATTTGGCCACCCATTCGCCTTCCGAGCTTACGGAGACCGTCTCCTTGCCTCCTTCTGCATTGGCAGCCACTTCAGTCTTGCTCAGGCTGAAGCCGCTGACAGCAGCGTTGTCGTCGTCATCGCAAGCGGTGAACACACACAGACAGAGGACTAATCCTAATGCTATTTTAAGTAAATGTTTCATTTTCCTTTTTTATTTAATCCAATAAATAATCGCATCCCTGAATGTTCTGCGTCTTGTCATAAATCAGTTGGTATTGACCTGCTTGGATATACGGACATACCTGAGTCAAATCAATAGAAATGTTCGGATTGTCCTTGATTTCAAAGATACGGATATACGGTGAAATGGTATCTTCAATCTTGCGCAAGTCGTTAGAACCGATAAAGAAGGCCATCAGGCTGGGGCAAGTATACAAGCCGGTAGGCCATTGGCTTAAGCAGCGATTACCGTTTTCATCACGTTGATGGCGGATACCAAATACGGTCAGGCCTTTACAGTTCAGCGGAGCAACCGGGAATTCAGCGAACCGGTTGTAGCTGAATTCTATACCATAGATATAAGGCATGTTTTCCGGTACGAAATCTTCAAAAGGAATCTCTTTCAGTTTGTTGAACTGGAAGTCGAGACTGGTCAGCAGGTGAGAGTTCGGCCCTACCAGGTCACCTTCCTTAATAGTATTCATACCGTTGGCCTGCAGAATCAAGATGCCCAGCGGAGAACCTTTTTTGATGATCACTCCAGGGAATTTTTCCAGGTGGTTGTACGACAAATCCAGATTGTTGGTGTTCACACCACGGTGGTTGTCACCGTTTTGCATACCGGTTATTTCATTGTGTGCAAAGCTGACAGAGCCGATGACATACTTGGATTTTGCGTTGAAAATATCAGGCATTTCGGTCAGCTTGTTGTAAGTACAAGTGAATGATTCCATGTCATAATATCCGCAGAAGTAACCATCTACCGCCTCGATTTCAGTGATTTGGTTGTAGTCCAGATAAACCTTGGTCAGATTAATTTCCTTACCGAAAGCGTTTGCCTTTGTGATGAAATTGTTGGTTAAGTCAATCAAGCCCAATTTCACCATCTTCTTCAACTGTTCATGTTCGGGCATTTCAGTCAGTTTGTTGTACCCCAAATAGAGCACCTGAATTTTCTCGCCGCTCTTTCCGTCGATGAAGTTATTCCAGTTTTCCAGCAAATTGTCACCTTCAATACTTTGGTTGCAAGCCACGTTCAACATCTGCAATTCCGGCAACTCTGTTAGCATGTTCATCGGCAGCGAGGTCAGCTGTGAGCAGTTGTAGATTTCCATATCGGTCAGCATGGTAAAGTTATTCCAGCTCCACGCAGTTTCTTCTTCTTCAAAAGCTTTGCGGTAAACAGAAGTTTCCTCATCCAGCAATTTTTCGCAGAAGTTATCTACCACAATCGGTGAGTTGGCAATGAAAAAATTCTCCAGCTTGGTGCAGCGCATCAGGGCTTTAGAGATACCTCTGATGTTGTTGGTCAGGTTACCGAACTGTACGTCCTTCTTGTCAATGCGGTTGCTCTTCTTGATAGGTTTGAAGTTAGGGTTGGCATTAATACCGTCAATCAGAATTTGTGAAAGATTCTCGCGGATGTCGCGATACAGGAATTTCTGTTCATAATCCATGCGGATTCTTTGACGCTGTTCCGGGGTCATTGAAGTTCCTACGCCTTCAAACAGGTGTCCACCGATGAGTTCATCGTGAGCACCGAGGTTCAGAATACGCAGTTCAGTCAGCTGTCCGATAGCATCGGGCACTACACCTTCGGCACCGAATCCGGAAATTACGAGTGATGCCACACGACCGTTGTCCAGTAACTGTACGCCCGGCTGGTCACCCCACATATCGATTTCCTTATCGAAGTTCCAGTTACAACCCATAGGAGCTGCTTCACCGTAGTATTTCCAGTTGGGTCCGTTCAGTTTTTCCCAGATCTCTTTCAGTGCCATGTAGTCCTTCAAATATTCAGCTGTTGCACTCAACTGGATGGGTACAGTGGCTTCTGACTCTTCGTTATCTTTCACGAAGAAAGTTTCTGAAGTAGGCACGGTAGCTATTTCCAGCAATTTGCCGGAATCGCACTTCTTATCAGAGTAAGTAGAATAAGAGCTAATCTGGTAGCTGCCTGTTTTCAACCACACGGTTGTGTCACAGAGAGCATAACCGTCTTTCAAATTTTCCACATACTTCACTTCCACTTTTTCAATGGTAGTCAGTTCTTGTGTAAAGAGGTTCTTTACCGTGATGTTGATACCCTTGATATTAGAGAACGGATAATCTTCATAACCGTTGGCGCGAGATGCTGCTTCAGTTTCCGGCAAGCCGTGTTTAATAAGTTTAAAGTTGACCAATCCGCGAGCTACAGCATCGGCAAACAGTTCCTGTACTTTCAGTCCGCCAGCCACTACGTTAAACTTATAATTGCTGGGTGTACCGGCATAAATCTCGTTATCCAGTTTGTCGTACAGATAATAACCAATCAGTTTATAGTTACCTGCCAGCAGTTCCAGTTTGTCACTGCGCAGGCCAAACTCCGCATTTTCAGCACTATAGCTGTTGAGCATCAAGGTTTGTTCAATGGTGTTTCCGTCATACAGCATCACCACCTTGATTTTCTTGGCATCATCCAGCTTATCCAGCATGTCGGTGCCTCTCGTCTCTATTCCCTTGGTAGCAGCCGATGCGCTCTTGTAAATTTTGAACTGCACATAGCCGAAGGCGGTTTGCTGCAATTCGTCATCGTCATCAGAGCAACCGGTGAATACCGTTGTCATTGCTATCAGGCAAATAAACAACGGAGCAAAGAACGTTTTAAAGAATGAAATATATTTGTTCATTTATTTTTTTATTTTTTCATTTTACGGACGAACTAGCAGTACGGTAACTTTTTGCCACATAGCATCTCTAATTACTACGGTAAGTTCACTTTCGATGTCTTGACAATTCCAAAGATCAATAGCTGTTGTAGTACCATCTTCTGTAGCAGCGCAATATGTATCTGTAACATCTTGTTTATTTAATTCTGCTGCAAATGAATCAACGTCAAAAGGAACGTTTATTCTTACAGATCGACATGTACTGGCTTTTACAGTGAATACTTTTGCTGCTTGCCATTCACTTTTGTAGGGCTCAGCTTCATCACCTGTTATTTCTGTACATTCTACTGTTTGACCATAGCTTTCCCAGTGCTGACTGATGATTTCTATAGCCTTTTCTTCTTCCCCACCGCCTGATTCCTTCTGCTTTTTCTGGATGAAATTCATCAGTAAGTTGCTTTCTGTATATTCATACCTCAACTCTTTCTGAGCCGGTATACCTTCTTCACTAGAAGCATTGCTTACAAACAATCCGAAATCTTCGTTTTCAGGATCCTCTGCAATTTTATCATATAACGCTTTGGGGAACACAAATACATAGCCTGTGCGTTCTTCAATATCACTTTCCTCCGGATCTAAAGGATGAACAGTAACTCTAGCTTTACCTGTTTTAGGATCTTTAACCTCAAGGTTCATCCAAGCATCTTCATCGTCAGCTAAAAAATATTCATAACCGGCATTGCCTTGCCAATCCGCATATTCTTCAACATAAATAGGATAGAACTCGTCATTGAAAGCTATAATAGTGAATTCAACAAATTTATTATAGCTATTAGATTCGCTGTTGCCAGAGATGCCTTGGTTAGTTTGAATGAAGGTTTTACCATCAAGTGAAACTTCCCAATTCCAAGGCTTCGGACCTTCATAGTTCATCGCTTCCGGATTCATACCCTTGTAATTTACAGAATAGGTAAATACGCACTTACCTTCTTCATCCTGAAAGTTGATATTGCCTACCTGTGCATATTTACTGAAGTCCGGGCGATTTTCTACTACCTTGATACCGAATTCTACCTCCTGATTGGCAGAGCCTACTATGGAACCTCCTTCGATAGATAGCCATTCAGGACGGTTAGTAGCTGAAAAACGGAAGTTTGCTATTGCTTTATATGTATTGAAGTCACTGTAACCGGCTTCGATACCTTCTTCTGCAGATACTTCTACCCATTCATCGCCTTCACCTTTTTTATAGAGTTTGAACGTGCGTCCGGCTGCATTACGGGTTACTTCAGCCAACACAGCTTCCTGTCCGTTCATGTTGATGATGATGGAAGCAACGGTTGCATTATCATAGTCCTGACCTTCGTCAGAGATGCCGATGGTTACGGTTTGTTTACCCGCCCTGCCCGAAATGGAATATTCCTTCACACCCTCTGCAGCTTTGGTAGCTGGGATTTCTTCCGTAATAAAATAGCACCATGTACTGGAAGATGTTAGTGTCCAGTCGGCTACAGCATCAAATGTCAAATTCTTCGTTTCACTTACAACACCGCCAATCGTTTGCTTTTCAGGAAAACTAACGTTTGCCACGTTGTCATCATCGTCATCGCAAGCTGTTACGGCAAAAGCCATCAGCAGACTGATGAAGAACCATCCCAACGTAAATTTGTTCTTTTTCATCTTATTCTATGTTTTTTGTTTCTAGTATATTATTTCTTCTCAAAATCTGTTTTCACCGTTTCAGATACCAGTATGCTGCCTTCCAGATAAAGTCTCTTGGCTTCGTCTGCGCTTACCCATTCGATAGCGCTGGCAAAGGTGCCTACTACATTGTTACCAGCCATGCCCGGTACATACAGCGTGAAGTACTGGAAGATGAACTGTTCGCAGGTGCTGTAGTAAGATACACCGCTGCTAGGCTGATAGAGGTGAAGATAGCCGTCGCCATAATTGGTACCGAAAGCTTCGGCTGTAGAGGCAAAGGTCTGTTCATCCATTTCAATCAGCGGATTCAGAATGTCGTTTGTAGTGAATCGGATTTTCACATCGTAGCCGTCGTAGAAGAAGTCCTTCATAATAACGGTGTTTTCTTCTTCGGGATCGATGACTGCCTTAATCAAACGGTTGTCTACGTTAGGCATAAATTCCTGCATATATGTAGAAGTAAGCACGGCATATCCGTTGAAGAGGTTGATATCGAACGGACAGCATTTCTGCAGGATTACCTTGGCTTCATAGCTCTTGTCATACAAATCCCATTGGTCAGCTTTCTGTGTGAGCAAGCGCAGGGTAAGCCCCAGCGAGTCAGTAGCTGCGATGGCATCGTAATTACCGCGGATGCGTACGTTGGCAGCCCGTTCACCGGCCTTGATAGTGATGGTGTTTGATTCAATGGTGTAGTGTTTTCCCTCAATGGCATTGCTCTTTTTGTCTATAACCTCCACGGCTACCGTGCGGTCATAGCTGCAGGCTTCTGTAGCGGCCACAGGAATGTCGAAGACTTCTTCATTGTTCTGTACGGCCAGTACAGTGAGCGTATCCGAGAACAGGATATAGTTTGGACCGTCGTAGCTGGGGCGCTCTGCATCGCCGCAACTGGTGATGGCGCACATCAGCAGTGCCAGCATGCTCATCAGTCCGTAGTTTATCTTTCTCATTGTTATACTTATACTTTATAAATGATGAATCTATTCTTATTTATTGCTCTCGTTAGGCTGAATCTGGCTACCCGGTGATTCCAGCTCGTGTTTCGGAATGGGCCATACAAAGCGTACATCATCTGCTTCAATCTTCAACGAGCTACCGTTGGCCAGTGATTGTTCCTGCGGTTTGCGTTCGAAGCCTTTGTGCCAGCGTTTCAGGTCTTGCAGGCGGAAGCCTTCCATATACAATTCGCGTACACGTTCTTCTTCGATAATTTCCAGCCAATTCTGTTCGCTTACAGAGATGTTTCCGTTACCGCCTTGGAAACGAGCACGACGTAAATCGCTAAGATCTTTGCCGGCACCGCTGTAATTCTTCTGATTGGCGCGGGCCTCTGCACGGATCAGGTATTGCTCTGACAGACGGAACACTTTCGGCATACAGACATGCAACATGTTCTGAGCCATAAAGGATTCATTTCCGAAGTATTTGGCTACCAACGGCCACTGCAATCCATGCGGATAACCGGTAGGCTGTGTCACGAAGTTGGCTGCAAAGCGCAGGTCTTGTTCTGAATAGAGGTTCAGTACCCAAGTTGCCGGTACATAGTCGGGCTTAAAGCTTTGAAAGTCGTAGTTGAAGAAGACCTGCCCCAAGGCGCCTCCGTAGTTGCTGACTGTCATTCCCACTTTCCAGATAATCTCGGTACTCTCGTCGTTCGACCACATATACTGATAAGCGTTCTGTGAGCTGGTTATCATATCGTTCACACTAGACAGTTTGTAGTATTTGCTGTCGATCACCTTGGAAGCGTATTTCTCAGCGTCCTTCCAGTTCTGCATGTAGAGAGCCACACGTGCACGGAGTGCATAGATGGTGTATTCGCAGAAGTAAGGTGTACTGTAGAGAACCCCATCGAAATCATCTTCCAGCTTCAGGTACCCAGCTGCTCTTTCCAGATCATCCAGGACAAACTGATAAGAGGCTTCCAGTGATGAACGGAGGGTAGGTTCGTCACCATCGTAGTGTGACTTCAGTACCACACCCAGTTCGTTGGCTGCTGTAGCCGGGTCGTAAGCCTTACAGAAGAGTTTAATCAATTCTGAATAAGCCAGTGCGCGGGCAAAGTATGCTTCTCCGCAGTATTGGTCCAGACGGTCCAGGTCATCATCGTTGGTGGTATTCTGGCGTACGCGGTCCACATTGTCCAGCATAAAATTACAGCGGGTAATGACGGTGTAGAGTCCGGCATAGACCGATTCATATTCCGGTTCGGTAGAAAGGATATTCCAGCGCCAAGTGTTACCGAACTGGTTGGAGTAGCCGTTCACCGCGTAAGCCAGGTCTACCTGGATATCGGGCAGCAAGGTGAGGTAACCACTGTATAACGCTCCGTTCAGCCAGGAAGAGTAGATGCCAATCACGGCCTGGTCTACTTCATCCACAGTGGTGATAGCCTTGTCAGTCGGTACCATATCATCCGGATACTTGTCCAGGCAGGCAGTGGTGCTGAATGCCATAGCGGCCATGAGCAGATATGTTTTTATATTTTTCATTTTTCGTTGTTTCATTAATTAAAAGATTAGAAAGAGAGTTCCAGACCGAACGAGTATTGGCGAGACATGGGATATTGTGCCTGATACATGTTGGTGAACGCTTCCGGGTCAAGTCCGCTGAACTTGGTGAAAGTCAGCAGGTTCTGCCCCTGCGCATAGATACGTGCGTTGGTAAAGAAGTTCGTCTTTTTCATCCAGCTTTGCGGAAAGGTATAGCTGATCATCAGGTTCTTCAGACGCAGGAAAGAAGCATCTTCCAGGAAGCGGGAGTCCATCTGCGGCGTTACACCCCAGCGGGGGATGTCGGTCACGTCGCCCGGTTTCTTCCAGCGGTCGTAGAGCAGACGCTTGGACTGGTTATAACCGGTATAGAGTCCGTTACTTTCTTCAAAGAAGCGGTCGTTGTTGAACATCCAGCGGTCGGCCACCCAACTGAACTGTGCGTTTACCGAGATGCCTTTCCAGGTCAGGGTGCTGCCGAAGCCGCCTTGCCAGGGAGCCAGGTAGTTCTTACCCACCATCACTTTGTCCGATTCGCGGAATTCGGTGGTGATGTTGCCGTCTTTGTCATACCACAGCGGGTCGCCGTTGGCAGGGTTCACGCCGACATAACGGTTGATGAAGAATTCTCCGTACGGATGGCCCACTACCCATTTGGTAGAGGTGTTGGGCAATTCATACTCCTGCACACCGTTATAGAGTTCCTTGATTTCATTCTTGTTGTACGACACGTTGGCATTGACGTTCCACACAAAGTCTCTCAGACGCAGCACGTCGGCATTCACGGACAGCTCCACACCCTGGTTGGTCATCACACCGATGTTGTCCCAGCGGTAGCCGTTGTTGCCTTCAGAATAGGACTGAGGTACTTCCATTAGAATGTCGCTGGTGCGTTTGTGATAGAGCTCCAAGTCCACGTTTACACGGTCGAAGAATCCTAGGTGGAATCCCAGGTTGGTGGTCCAGGTAGTTTCCCAGCTCAGTTTTTCGTTCCCTTTCTGCTGCGGTGCGATACCGGCTGTGTCCATATAGGTCCGTCCGCCACTCACAAGTGCCAGATGGTCGAAATTCGGGATTTCAGAGTTACCGGAAGTTCCTGTACTGAACGACACCTGTGCATTATGCAGCCACTTCACATCTTTCAGGAAGAGCTCTTTCTTGGCGTTCCACATTAAACCTACTGACCAGAACTGTCCCCAGCGGTGATCCTTGCCGAAACGGGAAGAAGCATCGGCACGGAGACTCAGGTCGGCATAGTAACGGTCGGCATAATTATATTCGGCACGGCCGAAGACAGATACATACGAATAAGCTGAACTGCTATCCTGCCAACTCGATGCCCGTGTACCGGAACTGATGTTGGTCAGGTAGTCGTTGTTCTGGTTGCGGGTGGTCAGGGTGAATCCTTCTGCCCGGTAGTCGATACCTTCCTGACCCAGCATCACGTTGAAGTGGTGGTCGCAGTTGATATCGAACTTGTAGTTCAGCGTATTGGTGATGGTCAAGTTCAGAATGTCGTTCGACTGACGTCCGGCTGCACCCAGACCGTTGTTCAGCTGATAGCTGGGGAATGACTGCATGAATCCGGTGGAGTGCGTAAAGTCTGCACCGAACTGTATGCGGTAGGTCAGATTTTCTATCGGAGTCACTTCGGCAAAGAGCACACTCAATACCTTATATTTCTTATTAGTAACCGGGTTATTGTCCATCCATTCGATAGGGTTCACAGTAGTACCGGTCCATCCACCGTTGGCATTGGTAGCCAATGAGCCATCCGAATTATAAGGATTCCAGTAGGGAAGCATGAAGCGGCAGGCAGAAATCGGTGATGACAGGCTGTAAGAACCAGCATCGGCCTGCTCCACTTCTTCATAAGCAACCATGGAGTTGGTACCCACTTTCAGCCAGTTACTGGCCTTAACCTCGGCATTAGCACGGATAGAGTAGCGACTGAAGATAGAACCTTGGGCAATACCGTCCTGGTCGTAGAAGCTTCCTGAAACGAAGTAGTTCAATTTCTCGGTAGCGCGGCTGATAGAAAGGTCGTAGTTCTGCAGCATGGCATTGTCGTTGAACACCATGTCTCTCCAGTTAACATCGGTCTTGCTCAGCAGGTCGTAATCCTGTCCGGAGTCCAAACCCACTTCTTTTTCAAACTGAATGCGTTCAGCAGTGTTCATCAAATTCCATTCGCCTTTGGCCAGCTGGGAGATACCCCACTGGGTGCGCAACGTGACGTGTGCCTTATCCATGGCTCTACCGCGTTTAGTGGTTATCACCACCACACCGTTGGCAGCACGGGCACCGTAGATTGACGTTGAAGACGCATCTTTCAGCACCGAGATGCTTTCAATGTCGCTCGGGCTGATGGTGTTAAAGTCGTTGCTGGAGATAGGTACACCGTCCAGAATGAACAAGGGCGAAGTTCCTGAGTTGATGGAGTTGGTACCACGGAGTTGGAAAGTGGCAGCTTTGCTGGGCTCACCCGAGTTGGACATAACCATCAAGCCTGGAGTCTGTCCCTGCAATGCTTGGTCAAAACCGGCAGTCGGTACGCTTTCTATTTTCTCTGATTTCACTGTAGAAACAGAACCGGTTACCGTTCCTTTTTTACGAACTCCGTAGGCCACTACCACTACTTCGTCCACCAGCTGTGCATCGCTTTTCAGCGTGATGTCCAGCTTGTGTGTCTGTGGAGTCACTACGTGCTGTTGCTGCTGCATACCAATGTACGAATATACCAAAGTAGCCTGCGCAACACCTTTGATCTCAATGGAGTAATTACCGTCTATGTCGGTAATCACACCATTATTAGTACCCTCTTGCATGATGGCCACTCCAATCAACGGTTCATTGCCTTCCTCGGCAATGACTTTACCTTTAACCGTAAAACTTTGGGCGAAAAGCAATTGGAATGCCATCACAACAAGAGAAACGAACAAAAGAATTACTCTTTTCATCTCTGATTTTTAAGTTAATGATATAAATGGATTGTTTTTAAATGTATATAATTCTTTTCATGTTATATTACTATAGTATGCGAAAAATGGATGAACACACTTGTTACATCTTGTCTCTTCGTTTAACGTTTCTCCAAACAGTCAACGTAACATCAAATATATTATTAGAATATTCAATAAAATGACTCATTATTTCATTTTAGTTTATATTAAAAAAGATGTGCAAATTTATAGTATTATTTTGATTATTAACCGTACAAAATAAAAACATAAAAAATGTTTTAAACTTTACGCACTGCAAAAATTTCTTTTTGTCAATTAGAAAGAAGTATTTTGTAGGTTGGGATACACTATTGCTTACTCTTAATCATATTTTATATTAAAAACCTGTATCTTGGTACAAATAGTTAATAATTATTAAACAACAAATATAACATAAATATAGGCTGATGAGAACTACTCTTTCTGCTTACTACAAGAAGAATTCCAATCCGGTATTGTGGATGTTTCCAGATTTACAGTCAATCTCAGATAAAAAAAGACGTATAGGGCGAATGTGGCTAGTATTCCAAGGTAAAAGACTAAAGAAATGTGCAATATCTTTTTGTTTGGTTCAGCTTAAGAAATTCTGTCAAGTATGAAAAGCGTTGCTGCTAATGAAAGTTATTTTTTATTTATGATGCTAAGTCATTGCTGTCCCATTAAAATCTAAAATAGTTCTTTGAAATATTTGAAATTTAGTTAGTTACAGATGACTTTCGAGCGAACGAACTTGAATTTGTAGCTTTGCATCTGATAAATTTGATAGTATATGTTCCAAGACAAATACGTTTTTGCTCAATTGGCTTCGTTTCTGAATTGAAGTAAGTTTAACCGCATTGTAGCCAAGTATGATAGTAACAAATATGTGAAGCATTTTACCTGCTGGAATCAACTACTTGCTCTGATGTTCAGTCAACTTTCTAATCGTGAAAGTCTGCGAGATTTAATAGTTGCGCTTGAAGCACATCATTCCAAATGTTATCATTTAGGAATGGGTAAAAACGTATCAAAATCATCGCTGGCACGAGCAAATCAAGATAGAGACTATCATATCTTTGAAGAATACGTTTACTACCTTGTTAGTGAAGCACGACAAAAGCGTGTTAATCACATTTTCAAACTTGGCGGTAACGCTTATGTTTTCGACTCGACAACTATTGACCTGTGTCTTTCTGTTTTTTGATAGGTTAAATTCCGCAAGAAGAAAGGGGGTATCAAGGTGCATACATTATATAATGTAGAAACACAAATCCCTGTCTTCTTTCGTATCACGGAAGCATCCGTACACGATTCTAAAGCTATGATTGAAATTCCTTATGAACCGGGTTCTTATTACATCTTTGACCGAGGTTATAACAACTTCAAGATGCTGTATAAGATTCATCAGATTGAAGCCTATTTCATTGTCAGAGCAAAAATTCATCAAATGGAAACGTAGGTTGCCTACGAACGTACTTTCAGACGCAAGCATACTTCCGACCGGATTCCATCATAAACAATATTATCTGGAGCCGCTTAGACTGGTTAAATATAGGGATGAAGAACAAGAGCGAGAATTTACATTCATAACCAATGCCACGCATATATCTGCACTGCAAGTTGCTGAACTTTATAAAAATCGCTGGCAGGTAGAGCTGTTTTTCAAATGGCTAAAGCAGCATCTTAAAATCAAAAAATTTTAGGGGACTACAGAGAATGCTGTTCGAATACAGATATATGCTGCAATATGCACTTACTGTTTTTTGGTGGCAATCATTCAACACGATATGAAACTGGATAGAAGTACATACGAAGTGCTACAAATATTTAGTATCTCATTGACAGATAAAACTCATCTGAAAGATCTCTTTAATAAAACTAAATTTCAACATGAAAAAGAACGATTTGGACCAAATGGACCAAGTTTATTTAATGTTTAATTTGTCCCAATCTTAATGAGGCACTAATGATATGTTACAAATAATGAGATAATCATAGATATCCACATTGAATAAATTCATTTCCAATAAACCAAATAGAAATCAGGAGCAAGAAACCAATAATATAATATAAAATAAAACGACTTTTTATGTAAGCATTAACTTGCTTGTTTTTTAAAACAATCTATGCCTATTGGAAATAATGAGAAAATAATAATTCTTGCCAATCCCAAATCAAATGAAAAATTATCATTCATAATACAAACGCTTTACTTAACTAACATTTGTTGATATGAAATAAATATAATATATTGTTAATTAGGAATATAACATCAAAAAAAATAATTTTGTAGTAATTGATTATAGCATTTAAGCGATTGCCACTATATTCTCAGAACCTAAAGTTGCAAAACTTATTGTATAATAGATAATTTTTACAAAGAATTTATATTGTAACAGGAAATTGGGGAATACAGGACTGTTTTTACAGTTACTTCCAAACAACTAAAACGAGATGACGCACAATTAATTATTAAGGCTTTAACACGTATGCCGAGTTACCTTAACGAAACATTATTGCTGAAAGCCGATAATATGTTTGTTAGCTATACGTTCAAGGCCTTAAAGTCACTATTAAACTGTATAACAAAGAGTTACAAAAACAATAAATGATAGATTTACTCGACATATCGGAACAATCGGAAGGCTGCGGCACTGAAAAGAAGTACCGTTTGGCGGACTATTTCAACCGTTGGTGGGACGAGTACGCCCAGCATCCGGCAGAGTATATCACCCCCGAACAATACAAGGCGGCAAACGCCATCCGTGTATGCCATACCGCCGCTTTGGGGATAGATACTTATGCCTGTCCCGAAGGTGGCGAAATCCGGGAAGTCTATCATAGCTGCAAGAACCGTTTCTGCCCCACATGCGGCTGACGTGACACGCTCAAATGGGCGGTACGCATGAAAGACAAGCTGTTGCGTGTCCCTCACCGCCACGTGGTGATGACCCTGCCCCATGTGTTGCTTGACTTGGTGAAGCGCAACAAGAAAGAAATACTCAACATCATGATGCGCACGTCGGCGGAAGCGTTGAAAATCTGGATGATGAAGGCTTTCGGGTTGAAAATGGGCGTGATAGCCGTACTGCATACCTATGGAGAAACCAAGCAGTACCATGTCCACACGCACATGATCCTGTCATGGGGCGGCATTGACGGGAACGGGAGGATTGTCGTTCCGGAAAGGTCAAAGGTGAATGACGCTTTCATCAGAAGCATATTCAAACACACGTTCGATAAGGCTCTGATAGAGTTGTTCGACAACGGAAAGCTCAAACATGACTTCCGCAACCGCATGGAGTTCATGAGCTTTATCAAACATGTGGTAAACAAGAAGCAGTGGATTGTCCATCTGGAGCCACCTCTGGAAATGCCCGAACAAGTGATACAATATATCGGGCGGTATTCCAAAAGGGCGTGCCTGAGCTAATATAAAATCACGGCGATAGAGGACGAGAACATCACGTTCCGTTACCGTGACTATCAAAACTCCCCTGACAGGAGGAACCCGGCGGAAAAGGTTGCATGTTTGGCGTCTTTCCATAATTCCTCTGGAATTAGAGGT